>MDTD01093828.1_pt1 | contig 68963 bp, 65 predicted proteins | sample 811221 | NCBI WGS metagenome assembly MDTD01 (sample SAMN05326646, study PRJNA326480) | marine metagenome | isolation source: seawater | place: Pacific Ocean: South West | collected 2011 | reverse complement strand
ATCCGCCGAAGGCGGTCTCTTCTCCTGATTTATCCGGTAAATGAAAGGCAGGATAGGAATGCCGCTTTGCGGCGATATATCGTAAGATTTCGTCCCCGGCGGCCAAAGGGCGATCCCCTTTGGAATCCCATTGCGCCTTCGGCGAGGGTAGTTCTGAGGGGATAAAATAGAATCTAGGTATATAATGCTTGGCTCCGCAAGGAGCCAGACTGGGGATGCAAGGGCGGTAGTCCTTGCCCGCCGGAGGCGAAATCACCTGGCCAATCCGCCGAAGGCGGCCTCTTCTCCTGATTTATCCGGTAAATGAAAGGCAGGATAGGAATGCCGCTTTGCGGCGATATGTCGCAAGATTTCGCCTCCGGCGGCCAAAGGGCGATCCCCTTTGGAATCCCATTGCGCCTTCGGCGAGGGGAGTTCTAAGGGGATAAAATAGAATTTAGGTATATAATACTTGGCTCCGCAAGGAGCCAGACTGGGGATGCAAGGGCGATAGTCCTTGCCCGCCGGAGGCGAAGTCACCCGACCAATCCGCCGAAGGCGGTCTCCCAACAAAAAAGGGCTTCGGGTGCTAACCCGAAACCCTGAATCATCGAATATACAGAACTATTCCTTCTCGACCCGACACATGAGCGCGGTATGCGGCCAGCTTCCGATCTCGGGGCTGCAGAATTCCGGCCCGTCAGGACAGAGCATGTTCGCGTTCGACTCGAAAGTGCCGAAAAGCTCCGGCAACTTTTCGTTGCGCTCCGGGAACCACCAGGAATGCTGGGCATCCACCATCTTGGGGTGCATGACGTCCGTTGTATGAACACGCTGACGAATGGAACCGTGCGGTGTTGAGATAACGGCCCAGTCGCCGTCGGCAAGCCCGAGTTTGGCGGCCGTATCGGGATGAATCGACAACAATGGGTCGGGAACTTTCTTGCGCGCCTTTTCTATCTGCCGCTGCTCGGAATGATACATGGGCATGAACCGGCTGCCGGTGATGAGTATCAGCGGGTAATCTTCGCTAATCTCCGGCTTGTCGCTTTCAGGACTCCAGACCGGCTCCTTGTAGACCGGAAGCGGGTCCGCGCCCAATTCTTCGAAGATTGAAGACTTAAGCTCGACCTTGCCGGAAGGTGTGCCGAATCCGTATTTTTCGTAGCGACGATATTGCCTTTCACCGAATAGACCGTTCTGTTCTGCGAGCTGCTGGAATGTCAGATCCACCGGTTCGAGACAATGGTCGTAAACATCTTCGATGGTTTCCCACGGCCAGTATTCTTCCTGTCCGAGGCGCAGTCCCAACTGCCTGTAGAAGTAGTAGCTGTCCTTGCGTTCTTCGATGGGATCGATACCCTGCGGGCAGGCAACGCAGAAACCGTTGGTCAGCCATATTTCGGGCTGCTCGACCGTAGTGGAGGCTGGGAATACATAGTCTGCCATGGCTGCTGAAGGGGTCATGTAATATTCCATGACCACGTAGAGATCGAGGGCCTTGAGCGCCTCGAAAACCTGCTGCGTGTTGGGCAGCGAAAGCAGGGGATTGCTCGCCAGTGTGATTGCCGCTTTTACGGGATAGGGCTTGCCGGTGATGATTGCTTCCATGACATCTCTGGCATGGGCGAGATTTGAGTGCCATGCTTCGGGAGGCATGGCGTATCCTCTGGGCAGTTTCTGGTTGGCGGCATAGTTGCGCTCCCAGCCGGGAAACCCGAAGAACGGATACCTGTCGGCTCCAAGCTGCTTTACGCGCTGGCTTTCTGGGATCATGTCGTTGAGTTCAAGATATTCCCAGTCGTGAACCATGCCGATGTTGTCTGCCTGACTGAACACGTCGCCGCCGGGGACTTCCAGATTGCCGGTTATGGCACGCAGGATGGCCCGCGCCCGTGCGCACTGGGTGGAGTTGACGCCCTGCTTGTCGAGTCCGAGTCCGAAGGGAATGACGGCTGGCGCAGTGGTGGCGTACATGGTGGCCGCTTCGATGACGAGATCGGCTGGTACCGAGGTGATCTCCTCGACTTTTTCCGGTGTATAGGATTCAACAGATTCCTTGAGTTCCTCGAAACCGACAGTGTGGTTGGCTACAAAGTCCTTGTCAAAGAGGTCGTTTGCAATGATGTGTCGAATCCATCCGAGCATGAGCACCAGATCGGTGCCGGGGCGGATTTGCAGCCACAGGTCGGCCTGTTCGGCCTCTTTGGTCCTGCGCGGATCAACAACGATGAGCTTGGCGCCATTCTTTCTTGCGTGGACAAGCTGGGGTGTCGTGCCCATGGGGTTCGACTTGGAGGCATTGCATCCCCACATGACGATACACTGCGATCCCGCAACTTCACTGCCGATGACCATGCCGCCGTATGTGGCGTACTCCGTGGCGTAGCTCGGGCACATGCAGATGGTGTTCACGCCGCAGGTGTTGGGGGAGCCGAACAGGTTGAAGAAGCGGCGGCAATCCCAGTGATAGGTGCGCTTGGTGCCGTGGGTGAAGGCCAGTGTTTCGGCGCCGAATTCGTCCCGCAGTTTGGAGAGCTTTTCGGCTACTTCATCGAGTGCCTGATCCCAGCTGATCCGCTCCCACTTGCCTTCGCCTCGTTCGCCGACGCGCTTTAATGGGTAGTTGAGCCGGTCGGGATGATAAATGTGATCCAGCATCAGCCGGCCGCGCTCACAAAGCGCACCGCGAGTGATGGGATGGTCCGGGTCCCCGGTGATTTTCACGACCTTGCCGTTGTCTATATGAAGCAACATACCGCAACGGGGATGACACAGTCCGCAATAACTTCTTCGTATTTCCATTGTACACCTCTTCAGTCCCTATATAGGAACATGGCTGTGGTTTGCGTAGTATAAATTTGTGATTAGCTGATTTCGCCCCAGGCCTTGGCGCTCCGTTCCACCTTCTTGCGCACGCCCTTCCAGTCGGTTTCGTGGGCGAACATGGAGTCGGGCAGGGCCGCCAGCATTTTTTCGTATAACTCCAGAGAGACGGTGAAGGTCATCTCGTCGGTCTTCATGAATTTCCGGGCTGATGGATCAAAGCCGCCGATGACAGCCTTCTCCTGACCTTTGCCCTTATAGTAGAGCGGCCAACTGATGATGTTGGTACAGCCTGCGCCAAAGGGGGAGACCACACATTCCATGTCGCCGGTGGTGAAAACGGCTTGGGTGAAGAGACCGCTGAGAACCTCGGCGCGAGCGAAGAAGATGACGAACTCAGGCTGCTGGTCGTCAGTGAAATGGGACAACGGTTTGAAAATACAGTATTTGCCGGTTGCTTCGCGTGGATTGACCTTGAGCATGAAGTCGCGCATGGCGTCGGGGTTGGCCATGTAGCGCTCGCCGTGCATGGGGGTTCCCTCGAATCCGGTGGACACATAGTGCTCGATGAATCGCAGATGGGGCTTCATCATGGAGCAGTAATACACACCGCCCGGGCAGCCGTATTCTTCAGCGGAGATGTAGGCTGCACCGCCTTTCTTTCGAGCCAGCCAGATGTTGCCCATGACGCAGGAGAAGGATTTCATGACCTCCTGCATGTCCAGTTCGTGTGCATCTTCCAGTTCTCGCGAAATAGGCGTTCCCTTTTTGGGGCCATAGGCGTTGTCCGGGAGCGCGTCGGCGTAATAAACGCCAAAAGGCTCTTCTCCCAGGCCGAGATATTCAAGGAAGGTGGCGGTGCCGTCAAAAATGGATTGCATCGTCATGTCGTTCTCCTTTTCAAGGTCATCTATCCCTGTTTTTACAGCAGGCGTGTTGCCTTTGAGCTTACCTTCTCATATCATGCCCACAGGTAAAATAAACCAGGCTGATTGGAAAACTCTATTCCACGGATGGGCATAATGGTGCAGGAATTCCTGAATGACGTACCCCTATTAGTTGAGGTAGCTCGACAGAAGAGCTTTACCAAGGCTGCCGATATATTGGGAATCGGTGTCTCGACCCTTTCCCGGCGCATCAAGCTGTTGGAAGAGCGGATGGGGGTGCTGCTGTTTTATCGGGATACACGCAATGTCGAGCTGACGGATAATGGTGCGTATCTTCTCGACCGTTGCGGCTACATTCTGGAGGAGACCCAGAAGGCGTATGATTCGGTTGTCATGAACATGCAGAAGCCATCCGGGTTGATCCGTGTGTGCATGTTTCGTGATCTCTATGAGCGCTTATTGCGAGATGCGGTATTGGATTTCGCCGCGACCTGGCCCGATATTCAGGTGGAGCTGACCTTTGTGGAGCATCCGGTGGACATGCGGACAGATCCGTATGATGTGGCGTTTCTGCTTGGTCAGTCCGTGGCTCCGTCACTTGTCGCCAGAAAGCTGCTGACTATTGAACCGCACCTCTATGCCGCACCTGCACTGCTTGAGCGGTACTCCATTCCCGAAGAACCGGACGATCTGCACCGGCTTCCGTGTATTGCCTTGCAACGATTTGGCAATCGATGGCCCATGCATAACGGCAACCGACAGGTGGTTGTGGAGGTGCAGCCGCAATACAATTTCAGCTCGGTTGGGGTTTGTCTCGATTTTGCTCTGGCCGGTCATGGGGTCGCCATGATCCGCGAGAGGGATGCCGAGTCGGACGAGCAAGCCGGACGTCTGGTTCGGGTGCTGCCCGAATGGAGCGCCGGATTCGTCCATGATGTGAGCATGGTCACCGGTTCCAGCCAATTGCCCCGCCGCGTCCGGTTGTTCATGGATCACATTCTGGAGGCCGTGTCGGATTGAGCGGAGCCTCGAAATCTAGGCCGAACGTTGCTCCCGGATGATTTCGGCCGGGCTTTGTCCGAAGTGGCGTTTGAACTCGCGACTGAACTGGGACGGACTTTCATACCCCACGGCATCGGCAGCGAGGTACGCCTTCATGTTCTCCTGAACGATGAGATCCTTGGCCCGTGAGAGCCGTATCTTCTTGAGGTACTGCAACGGGGAGTCGGCAGTGATTTCCTTGAACGCCTTGTGAAAGGCGGACACGCTCATGTGTGCTGATTCCGCCAACTGCTGCACGTCCAGCTTCTCATTATATTTTCCTTCCATCAGCGTGATGACGCGCCCCACCTGAGCAAACGAGTTGTTGCCTCGTGCCAGTGAGTAGAGCACCCGGGCCTGGCTGCCGCACAGGGCGCGGTAGTATATTTCTCGTACCAGTCCAGGGGCCAGAATCCTTGCTTCCTTTTCTGAACGAAGCGCCTTGAGCAGTTTGGTCACGGCATCCTTCATGTCGCCGTCCATGGCGGACGGGCCGATGCCCAGCGGATAGCCTGCATCCATGTCAGAAAACTCGGCCTGCAAATCCATTTGAACGATCAGGTCATTCAATTGGCCCAAATCGATATCCACATACACGCCCAGCAGCGGCTCGTCTTCACCGGGGAAGGATTCGCTTTCAAAAGGCATGGTCACCGAAACGACCAGATAGTTGTCTGCGTCATAGTGGAACGACTGGTCACCGAGATGGCCGACCTTGGCTCCCGAGGCAACGATGCACAAACCAGGATTGTACAACATTGGTCTGCGGCGAACGTGCTGTGTTTCCTTGAAAAAACGGACGCCGGGATAGGCCGACTCAACGGCGTTCCCATCAGGGATTTCGTATTCTTTGAGTAATTCAAGCATGTTGGGCATTTTGTTTTACCTCCGGTGATCTGGTTCTATTATGAACACCATTTTCCTGTCATACTCAATACTAAAAGCGTGTCTTTGGAGGAATGAGCAAGGTTTTGAGAGAAATGTGTGTTCAAGCCGGAGTGGGAACCCCGTAAAAAAGATGCATCAACGCATGAAACCCAAAAGGAGATCATAATGAATTTTGAATTTTTCAACCCGACCCGTCTGGTTTTTGGTGCTGGAAATCTGTCCCGTCTGGGAGAAGTGACGTCTGAATATGGCAAAAAGGCCCTGATTGTCACCGGCGGTGGCAGCGTCAAGCGCAACGGCACCTTTGATAAGGCCGTAGAAAGCCTCAAGGCTGCCGGTATTGAATACGCCGAATGCTCGGGCGTTGAGCCCAACCCCCGCATCACATCCGTTGCCCGCGGCGCCGAGATAGCCCGAACCGAAGGGTGCGATGTGGTCATCGCTCTCGGTGGCGGAAGCGCCATGGATGCTTCCAAAGTGATTGCAGCGGCTGTCCTGTATGATGGCGATCCGTGGAATCTGATCGCTCATGGTCAGGCCGACTGGCATATCCCCACCGAAGCACTGCCCATAATCACTGTACCCACTCTGGCAGCTACCGGTTCCGAGATGAACTGCGGTGCGGTCATTTCCAATGACGAGACCAAGGTCAAGTCGTTTGTCCAGGCCGACATCCTCTATCCGAAGGTCGCCGTGGTCGATCCCGAACTGACCTTGTCCGTTCCCAAGGATCAGACCGCCTACGGCGTGTGCGATATCATTACCCATGTGATGGAAGGGTATTTCAACGGCGTGGACGGCACCCCCATTCAGGACCGTTTTGCCGAAGGTACCATTATCAATGCCATTGAATGGGGACGCAAGGCCGTTGCCGATCCAGGCGATCTGGAAGCGCGTACACAGGTGCAGTGGGCATCCATCGTCGCCCTCAATGGCTGGGTTCAGGCTGGTGTGCACATGCTCGCCCCCATGCACATGATCGAACACGCCCTTTCTGCCCACCACGACATTACACACGGTGCCGGTCTTGCCATCGTTGGTCCCGCATGGATGCGGTTCGCTGCCAAGCACCGTCCCGAGCGGTTCGCCCAGTTTGCCGAACGCGTGTTCGGCCTGTCTGCTGAAGGCAAGGATGTCGCAACTCTCGCAGCCGAAGGCATCGATGCCTACGAAGCGTTCCTGAAGGAGGTCGGCTGCCCCACGACCCTGTCCGAAGTGAACATCGGCGACGACAAGTTCGAGCAGTACGCCAAGGACGCCGCCCTGGTTGTTCGTGACGAAGAAGGCAACCTGCTTGGCCGCCCGCCCATGAACCGTGGCGACATCGTCAAGGTGCTGCGGTCTGCGCTGTAGGCGGATCACGCTTCCAACAAAGGAGTTCACGATGACGATAAGAAAAAATGAAATCAACATGCTGACCATGCTGTCAATTATGGCGCTGGTCCTTATGGCTAACGTTGCTTTTGCGGAGGATAGCATGACCTGGGACAAGACATTTGAATTGAGCGACAAGGTGAACCACGAAAAGGTTTCCTACCCCAATCGGTATGGGATTACCGTTTCCGCTGACATGTACACACCAAAGAACATGGACGCATCCAAGAAGTACCCGGCACTTGTCGTGGGCACGCCCTATGGCGGGGTCAAGGAACAGGGTGCAGGTATTTATGCTCAGACCATGGCCGAACGCGGGTTTGTGGCCATCGCCTTTGATGAATCCTACAACGGCGAAAGCGGTGGTGAGCCAAGACACATCTCCTCACCCGAAATCTTTACCGAGGATTTCAGCGCGGGTGTCGATTTCCTGGGAACCCGTCCCTTTGTGGACCGCAATCGGATCGGTGCCATCGGTATCTGCGGCAGCAGCGGCTTTGCCCTCAAGGCCGCACAGGTCGACCAGCGCATCAAGGCCATTGCCACCGCCAGCATGTATGACATGAGCCGCGTCATTCGCAACGGCTGGGAGGATTCCATGACCGATGAGCAGCGGACCACCATGCTCACCGAACTCGGCGAACAGCGCTGGAAGGACTTTGAAAACGGTTCTCCCATGCTGCCCGAGGGATTCCCGGATACCCCGGCCGATTCAATCCCTGAAGGACTGGACCCGATCATGAGCGAGTTCTGGGAATACTACGCCATGCCCCGCGGCCATCACCCCCGTTCACACGGACCATTCACCGCGACCAGCAACATGGCCTTCGCCAATTTCCCGCTGATGAACTTCGTCAAGGACATCGCCCCCCGTCCGATCCTGTTCATCATGGGTGAGAAGGCCCACTCCCGTTACTTCACCGAGGATGCTTTCGAGCTGGCCGCAGAGCCCAAGGAACTCGTCATCATCCCCGGCGCACGGCACATCGATCTCTATGATCGCACGGAAATGATTCCCTTTGACAAGCTGGAAGCGTTCTTCACCAGCAATCTGAAGTAGGTCCTCGACAAGAACGTTTGAAATGGATGGGGCCACTGCTGGCCGGAGGTCCCATCCACAATTCACGAATTGGAATAAAAGCAAGAGAATATGATGAATATCAAGGGATTATTGGACCACTTCAACAACGGCCATTCCATGGAGGCCGGATCGGATCTCCATGATGTGTTGGTCCATTACAGCAACGAAGCCATGCGGATCACTGCCGAGTTGAACGGTTCGTACCATCCGCGTGACGAGGTCCAGTCCCTGATGTCGGAACTTATCGGCAAGCCGGTGGATGACACATTCACCTTGTTCCCTCCGATTTATTCCGACTTCGGAAAGAACATCAGCATTGGAAAGAATGTCTTCATCAACTCCTGCTGCAATTTTCAGGATCAGGGCGGCGTGATCATCAGAGATGGCGCATTCATCGGACATAAAGTGGTCTTTGCCACTCTGAACCATGGCTACTCTCGGGAAACGAGGCGGCACATCTACCCCGCGCCCATCATCGTCGGTGAAAACGCCTGGATCGGTTCTAGTGCAACGATACTTCCCGGTGTCACCATTGGTGAAAACGCCATTGGCGCTGCCGGGGCTGTGGTGAGCAAGGATGTTGCCCGGGACACAATCGTCGGTGGCGTCCCGGCGAAATTCATCAAGAGCGTTGCTGAAGCGGAAGCAGAAAAAGAGAAAGGGCAACAAGAGTATAAGGAAGAGAGATGTCCGAGAAAGAAACCCCAATAAAACTGATAGTCGGGGAAACCGTGATCCCGGCTTGTCTGAACGACAGCAAACCGGCTCAGGCCCTGCTTGGCAAATTGCCTTACACGGTGAAGCTCCAGCGCTACGAGCACGACTATTGCGGCGTCATGAGTGATCCGTTGCCCTACGACATGGCGGAACTTCATAGCGGATGGAAGAACGGCGACATCGCGTTTGCCGTGAACGGAAATTATTTCGCCATTCTCTACAAGGGTGAGGAAGTCTCCCAGGAGTTTGACGGCATGGTCACTATGGGGGCGCTTGCTGGCGACCCGGCGATCATGGATACCCTGGACGGCGGTATTTCCGTCCGGATTGAGCCGGAACAATCAGTCTGAGACACGTAAAGGAATAGAACTATGAGTGATACATTCAACGGAGAGGGAATTTTTCCCAAAGGCGAGTTGAACGAAGCCTACGCAGCGTATTTTACCGGTACGAGTTATCTTGAAATGCTGTCCATGGAAGGCGTTGTCATCGGCAATGTCACCTTTGAACCGGGCTGTCGCAACTTCTGGCATATCCACCACAAGGGCGGCCAGATCCTGTTGGTGACCGGCGGACGCGGTTGGTACCAGCAGGAAGGGCAGCCTGCGCAGGCTCTCAAGCCGGGTGATGTGGTCAACATTCCGCCCGAAACCAAGCACTGGCACGGCGCAGCCAAAGATTCCTGGTTCGCTCACGTTGCCGTCGAAGTCCCGGCCGAGGGCAAGTCAAATGAATGGCTGGAGCCGGTTTCCGACGAAGAATACGACGCGCTCGGCTGATTTGGCCCGGCGTTTCCATACCCGCTTGCCAGCAACCCTGCTGGCACAATCCACCGGGCAACTCCCTGAGAGGCTTTTGAGATGCTCTCCTCTCCTGGGAATCCGGATTAACGAAAGGAGCATTGTATGAAAAAGCTGATCACTATCCTGGCCGTTCTGGCTTTTGCCACTGTCGCTTTTGCGGAACAGGGGCAGGAAGTCTATCGAAAAGGAACCCAGAAGTCCTTCACCGGTCCAGCCGAATACTTCACCGGTGATGTGACCGTCGACATGCTGTTCCCCGCCAATGATATCGCCCATTATTCCGGCGCATATGTCACCTTTCAGCCCGGCGCCCGTACCAATTGGCACTGGCATCCGGCCGGACAGCACATGATCGTGACCGATGGCGTAGCCCTGACCGGTACGCGTGATGGCAAGGTCATCGAATTCGCCGAAGGCGAAACCGTCTGGTGTCCGGTGGGTATCGATCACTGGCACGGGGCGACGCCTGATGCTGCCATGACCCATCTGGTCATCACCGGCAGCAAGGATGGCAAGGCGGTCGTGTGGAAGGAAAAAGTCACCGACGAACAATACATGAAGCGATAGGAGGCCGACCATGCAGATTCGCAAGTATTTTGCCGTATTGGCCGTGCTGGGCCTTGCTATCGGTCTCGCAGCAACAACGGAGGCAAGCACCATGAAAAACACGAACCTCGACGCCCGTCAAAAGGCCATTGTTACCATTGCCGCCTTCACGACAAGTGGCGACGTTGAAGAACTCAAACCGGCCCTGAATGAAGGATTGGACGCAGGATTGACCGTCAATGAAGTCAAGGAAGTCCTTGTTCAGATGTACGCCTATGCGGGATTTCCCCGCAGCCTCGGCGGTATATGGGCCTTCATGGGCGTAATGGATGAACGCAAGGCCAAGGGAATTCAGGACGAAGAAGGCAAGGAAGCCTCGCCGGTCCCGGCCGATTTCGATCGGGATGCATACGGAGCGCGTGTCCGTGCCGACCTGTCCGGGCTCGACGAGGTTCCGACAACCAAGGCTCCCTATCAGGAATTCGCACCGATCATCGATACCTTCCTCAAGGAGCACCTGTTTGCCGATATCTTTGTGCGCGACATCCTGAACCATCAGGAGCGGGAACTGGCGACCATCGCCTGTCTCGCCAGCCTTGGTGGTGCCGAAGGCCCGCTCAAGTTCCACATGGGCGCGGCCATGAACACCGGTCTGACCGAAGGCCAGTTGCGTGATTTCGTCGAGGTCCTCGATGCCCGTGTCGGTAAAGAGGAAGCAGCCAGCGCCAAGGGCGTGCTCGATGCCGTCCTTGCCGAGCGCAAGTAAATGACCATCAAAAACAAAGGGCGTGTCCTCTTCCCTAAGAGGACACGCCCAAATCAGCGATATATTCACAATGAGTAAAAACATACTTCTTATCTCTTCAAGCCCGCGAAAGAACGCCAACTCCGACATCCTGTGTGACGAACTCATGCGGGGGGCCGATGAGTCGGGCCACCAAGTCGAAAAAATCCGATTGGTGGACAGTGACATCAACTATTGCATCGGCTGCTGCACCTGTATCGGCAAGCCCGGAAGCTGTGTTCAGAGCGATGACATGAATGGAATATTGCAAAAGATACTCGTCGCCGACGTGCTCGTCTTTGCCAGCCCGGTCTATTTTCACTCTTTCAACGGACACATGAAAACCTTCATGGACAGGGTCTGCCCCATCTATCCTTTGATTCACGGCAAGGACGTCTATTTCATGGTGGCTGCAGCCGGAGGCAATCTCCCTGTGGACAATGCATTCAAGACCTTCAGGATCTTCACTGATTGTCTGGATGTCGAAGAAAAGGGTACGTTGGCCGTAACCGGTGTCTGGAACGAAGGTGGTGTCAAAGGGAATAGCGCTCTTGATGACGCCTACAAAATGGGGCTGAACGCCTAACAGGTTCGGAGGAGCTATGAGCGATTCCATAGTCAGAATGACCGTATGGCTCTCCGGGGCAATGGTCTTTGCCGTGTTTTTTTTCGCGGTGTGCTTCAAGGGTGAGGTCTCTGCCGCTGAGGGCCAGGTCCCGCCGCTCTCTTCCATGAAGGTGCAGATAGCATCCCAGGGCAAGGTGGCAACGTTTCAACTCTACGATACCACTGCTGCCAGAGAACTGTACGAGCAACTGCCGTTGGAACTCGATCTGAGCAACTTCCGTGATGCCCAGTGGATGTTCTATCCGCCCGAAAAACTGAACGTGACCGCAAGCGAGGCGTATCACGATGGCAGGAAGGGCGAGTTGAGCTACTACGCTCCATGGGGCGATGTTTTCATGCTCTACAAGGACTTTTACGCAGGGGATGAAATGCATCGCCTTGGCGTCGGCCTGAGTGGAATCAACGACATTGCCGAGATGTCGGACAGTGCCGTTATTCGTAAAATGAAACCTTTTGTCGAGAAAAAGAGCGGCACCATGCAGATAACCGTCACAGGCAATGGCAAGACGATTGTATACGAACTCAATGACAGTCAGGCGGCAAAGGACCTGTATGCTCAGTTGCCGCTGGAAATGGAAGTCGAGGACTACGCTGGCAAGGAGAAGATATATTATCCCCCCACCAAGCTGAATACGACGCACACCCCGCTGGTATCATCCGCCCATCCGGGGACCCTTGCCTACTACGCACCCTGGGCTGATGTGGTCATGTTTTACGGCAGTTTCGGTTCCGCATCGGGACTCTTTGAACTGGGTAAAGCGGTTCAGGGCAAAGAGTATATTGCTTCCTTGAGCGGCACCATTCGGATTGAGGCAAAGTAACTCCGACCACCCAAGCCTTTCCACAATATAAAATTTTTCAGGCCCAACCTGTTCATGGCGTTCAGGTTGGGTGCGTCTTTATTGGTATCAATCCGACCATGTGAACAGAGAAATACAGGATATTTTCATTTGAAAACGCTTCGAAAAAACATCGGTTTTATTGCTGCAACGCTGTCCATGCTGACGGCCTTTGCCGCGTCCGCTACCCCCATCCCGCTGTACGACGTCTACCGCCGTTCGGAGGGGCTGTCCTACGGTGATCTCGCGCTGACCGCAGTGGTCTATTTTATTGGGGCGATTACGGCTCTGCTCATTTTCGGTCGTATCTCGAACCATCTCGGCAGGAAGCCGGTTTCGCTTATCGCCTTCGGGCTTTCCGCTGTCGCCACTATCCTGTTGCTGGATGTGAACGGTGCCTTTCCACTGGTTGTCGCCCGATTGCTGCTCGGATTGTCGTGCGGGCTGGCGTCCAGCGCCATTGCGGCGTATGTCGTCGATAGTGCTCCGCCTGCCCTTGGCTGGCTATCCGCCGTAATCGTGGGCAACTCTCCCATGGTCGGGTTGACCTTGGGCGCCTTGCTTTCCGGATTTCTCGTCGAGTACGGGCCATATCCCCGGATGCTGTGCTACTGGATCGTTCTTGCGGAAATAGCAGTCGTCTGTGCGCTGTTGTTGATGGGCAGGGAAACGGTGGAGCGGAAACCGGGGCTGGTTGCTTCATTTCGTCCTACCTTCTCGCTTCCCCATGCCGACCGGCGCCTCTATCCCATTGCGGCCTGTCTTTTCGTGGCAACCTGGGCGCTGGGTGGATTCTTTCAGGCGTACGGGCCATCCATTGCCGCTGATCAGCTCGGATCACAAAGTACGATAACGGCTGCCATCGTATTCTCGTCGTTCCTGCTCCCAAGCGCCATCGGAGGCCCTCTTTCTGCGCGTCTTTCTCCGGCCAGGGCACAGCGCTTCGGGATCGTCATCTTCACCCTGGCGGTCGGCGGTGTCATTTTTGCCGTGAAAACATCCATGATTGTGCTCTTCCTTGGAATGAGCGCCATCGCGGGTGCTGCACAGGGGGTGGCATTGACCGGCAGCATCCGTTCTCTTATGGACGGCGTTGCATCGCGGGATCGAGCCGGTATTCTGTCCCTGATCTATGCGACGTCCTACACCGGGGCCGCGGTCACAAGCTTCATGGCAGGGCAATTGTCCAGATTCCTGGATCTGTTCCAACTGGTTTCCTGTTACGGCGCGCTGGCAGTTGCCGCCTGCGTCATCACGCTTGTTTATGCACATGAACCACAGGTGAAACCCGCTTCTGACAAGGGTACGATATGAATGGGCAACAAATGCCGGGATGTACCGGGTGATTCATGTCAATTTTTGCACTATCTGGCAATTTTTAGGCAGAAATAGTCAATTCATGAGCAACAAAAAACGCTAGGGTATTTTATGAAATCGATGGGAAATCACCACGTGCCTGCAGCGTAAGGAGATACTCATGAAACTGACTGAAATTATACAAGCGGCCCATATACTGTCTCAGACGGCCTGGGATTGTGCCGGAGCCATGATCGACCTGTTGTCATCGGAATTGTTTTGTTCTCTGGCCGTCAACTTTATCCTTTTGGTCATTGTGCTATTGGGTGCGGTTCGGCTGGTGGCAGCCAGCGAATAGGCGACCATGCGCAGCCCACATAAGCGCTGCTAATTAAGGAGATAAACACGCCATGAGGAAGTCCTGCAAAATGATGATTTTTGTATTTGCATTGGTTGCGCTGCTGGTCGTTTCCGGCTGTATTTATATTGGGCACCATAAGTTCGGCAGACTTCCGGCAGGGGAACGGCTTGATCGGATTTCCCAGTCATCCAATTACCGGGACGGGATATTCCACAATCGCGAACCCATTCCGGAGATCGTCGAAGGCGGTGGCAGAATCGGCCTGTGGCTGAAGTTTCTCCTGCGTGACAGTGATGGGTTGACCCCGTCCGAGCCATTGCCTGTGGTCAAGACAGATCTCAAGACGCTTGATCCGCACACCGATACTGTTATCTGGCTTGGACATTCCTCCTATTTCATTCAACTGGGTGGCAAGACAATCTTGATTGATCCGGTTCTCAGCGACCACGCCTCGCCCATATCCTTTTCGACCCGCGCTTTCGACGGGACCACGATCTATTCACCAGAAGACATGCCGGATATCGATTACCTGCTCATATCCCACGATCATTGGGATCATCTGGATTACAATACCGTCACGGCGCTCAAACCCAGGATACGGAACGTGATCACCGGATTGGGGGTCGGCGAGCATTTTGATCGTTGGGATTTTCCTGACGAGATGGTCGTCGAGGCCGATTGGGATACGGAAGTGAAGCTGGAGGACGGATTGAGCATTCATGTTCTGACAGCGCGCCATTTTTCCGGGCGACTTTTCGATCGTAATCGTACTCTATGGGTTTCCTTTGCCCTGGAAACGCCGACCCGTCGGATATTCTACAGCGGTGACAGCGGGTATGGTTCCCACTTCAAGGAAATCGGCGACCGGTTCGGCGGGTTTGATTTCGTCATGCTCGACAGTGGGCAGTACAACGACGCATGGCAGTACGTGCACATGAATCCCGAGCAGGCTGCCCAGGCTGCCGAGGACCTTCGCGCCAGAGCAGCGCTTCCGTCACATGCAGGCAGGTTCAATATTTCCTACCATTCATGGGATGATCCATTCAGGCGTTTTGCCCAAGCAGCGGCCAACAAGCCGTTTAAGATGGTCACGCCGATGATCGGTGAGGCCGTTGATCTCAGTGTCCCGTCGCAGTCGTTCTCATCCTGGTGGGAGTTGGATCCGAAGCAGGATAGTGCCGGATAGCAGGCAGGTTTCTCGTATGGTGTGCCCCGTAATGTTTGGGGAAGATAAAATCAGGATATGAATGCCGCTTTGCGGCGATATGTCGCAAGGCTTTGCCTCCGGCGGCCAAAGGGCGAGCCCCTTTGGAATCCCAATGCGCCTTCGGCGAGGTGTTTGTTCCTAATATTTGTATCTACTAATCAAGATGTCCCCTTGGCTACGCATGGAGCCATACTGGGGATGCAAGGGCGATAGTCCTTGCCCGCCGGAGGCGAAATCACCCGATCAATCCGCCGAAGGCGGCTTCCTCTCCCTATTCTTCCGGTCGAGACAACTCGCCACCGACCCTACTTTCGAATATCGGCTCCCAGTGGCGCTGCCTCATCGGAGGCGGGCTTTGACAATTCCCCTTCGTTCTCCAATTCCCATTGCACCTTGTGGAGCGTCCGCCTTGCAAAGAAAAAGGCGATGATAGCGGAGGTCCAGACGATGGCGGCAATGCTGAGCCAAAGTGAAATCGTCCCGTACCCCATTACCTTGATGAACAGCGTGAATAAAATCCAGGGCGCTATGACCTGCCGCAACAAGCCGATCCAGATGGCAAACATCGGGCGCTTCATCCCTTGCAGGGCCGAAGTGGACACGAAGATGACCACATAGCCGTACAAAGTGAAGGCATCGATGCGCAGATACTCGGCACCGATGGCGATGACGGCGGGATCGTCGGTAAACAGCGCCATGAGTGGCTCGGCAAAAAGGAAGAGGGGGATGGAAAGGGGGATTAGAATGGTGGCTCCGTAAATGAGACACTTGCGAACATTCTCCCTGATACGTGCGATTTTTTCGGCACCGTAGTTCTGAGCGGTGATGGTCAGCGACGCGACGTTGAGACCAATGGTGGGCAGTAACACGATCTGGTCGATACGTGTGGCGACTCCGTATGCGGCAGAGGCTTCCGGGCCGAACTTTGAGACGAATCGGAATATGACGAAAAATCCCAGGGCGATAGTCATGTAGTTGAGCGATGCAGGGAATCCCTGATGCGCTATTTCGCCGTAAATCTTTGGGCGGGGGATGAAGTTGCGTCCCTTGTCGGTCACCAGCAGACCGGTTTTGCGAGCCTTGAAAAGCAGATAGCAGGCTCCGAGTCCCTGAAGGATGACTGTTGCCCAGGCTACACCGGCAAGCCCCATGGCAGGGAGACCGAAGCCGCCGTATATGAACCAGGGGTCGAGCACGACGTTGAGCAGCGCCGTGAATATGAGGACGTTGCGGAAGCTCTTTGTATCGCCCTGCGCCTGCAGGATGGCGTTGAAGAGATAGAGAAAGACGGTCACGATGTTACAGGCGAAAATGGGATTCATGTACGCGAGACAGGTAGCGAGATACTCGCCCTCGGCGCCCAGCCAACTGAAAATGGCGGGGGAGAAAGTGAGGCCGAACCATGCAAGAAAAGCGGATACGATCACACCGAAGCCAAGCATCTGAACGGCCACCAGTGCGGCCTCGTTTTTCCGCTTGGCGCCAAGGGCCGCGCCCATGAGCGCCGTGGCACCGGTACCGATGCCGCTGGAAAGTGACGTGATGATAAAATAGACGGGAAGTGAGAGGGAAAGCGCGGCCACGGCTTCGGTATCGATGCGACCAGCCCACATGGTGTCCACCACGTTGAACATGGTGTGGAAAAAGAAGCCGATAGATGCAGGTACGGCAACCTGTTTAATCACTTCGGGTATGGGGCGGCGCGTCAGATCGGTGGTGTCGGGAACAGTACTCATGGATGGAGCATATCAGAAAAGGATCGCCAAACCGACCCTTTTTCATCATTCTCTATAGACTATCGTGATCTAACGACTGTGGATTCGACTTTGAACCTGCCCATCGTCATCGGCATAGGCAAAGGCCATGCGTGGTGTGTTGTGAGCAAAGCCGTATTCGCCCTGCGGAGAGAGCATGATCACGCCGCCGTAACCCTTTCCTCGCTTGAGAAGAACGTCCATGGACCGGGCCGCCGATTCCATGGCGGAGTGAAGGGGCAGAAAATCGCAGGCGGTCTTGCACAGCATGACCCGAAGGAGTGATTCCCCATAGCCGGTTGAAGAGGCGGCACCCAACTCATTGTCGGCATATCCGCCGGAGCCGATGACAGGGGAGTCGCCGATACGACCGGGATGCTTGCGAGGCGTGCCGCCCGTAGATGTGGCGCAGGCAAGGTCGCCATTACTGTCCAGAGCCACCGCGCCGACCGTATCACTGGGCGTCGGGCCGCTGAACGCATTGATGGGCGTGAAGGACTCGTCGTTCTTGATCTTTTCGTAGAAAGCCAACTCACGCTCCGTGAGCAGTTCCCGCGGGTCCACGGTTTCCATGCCGCACAGCCGGGCGTACTCAAGGGCACCCTGACCGGCGAGAATCCGAAAATCCTTGGCCCCCATGACGTGACGGGCAAGGGTAACCGGATGCATCAGGTCCGGTACGGCGCAGACCGCACCGAAATCTAGGGCAGCACCATCCATGATCAGGGCGTCCAGCTCGATATCACCACGAGCATTGAGAAACGCCCCTTTCCCGGCATCGAATGTCGGGTCAAGCTCAAGGATGTTGACTGCCTGCTCCACGGCATCCAGGGCCGAAAGACCGGCTTCCATCTTCGGATAAATTTCGCTGATGGCCATATGCACGCCGTTTACGTGGTCGTCGACGAACTTGTCGGGAATATCCCATGCTCCGCCGTGTACTATGAGTCGAGGTTTCATGGCAGTCACCTGTTTTGTAATGGTTTTTTCAGGCGCCAAGTATGGCACATGTCCGGTTCGCAGTACAGCGGGGAGTGGTGGGCAAGTACCGGGGAAGACGCGTTGACGAAAGTGTGCTGGCGAGGATAGCTTCTCCTCATGGCGAAAAAAACGACAAGCAGCACCGTGCAGTTCTGGCGCGACCCGGACCTTCCGGGCGTGGAGGTCAGATACTCCCGCTATTGTGAGGAGGCGTTTCGCATGCATGTGCATTCGACCTACTCCATCGGCTACCTGGAGAGCGGGCAGACGTCTTTCGAGCTGGAAGGAAAACCGCATACAGCCACCGCCGGACAGATGGTGCTGATCGGGCCGAATGTGGTTCATGCCTGTAATCCTGATCTTGATTCCGGCATGGCCTACCATATGTTCTATGTGGATGGCGTGTGGCTGGAAAACGTCGGGCGCGAGGTGTTTGGTCGCGAAGTTGGTCGTCCGGTGTTTGAATCGCCGGTGGTGGACGACTTTCCCTTGCTGCAAAGCTGGCAGGATTTACACCAGTCTATCGTTGAAGGGGCCGGACGGCTGCACAAGGAAACGCTGCTTGTTCAGGCGGTTGGGGATTTGTTGCTGCGCCATGCCAGTCTGGGTACGGCTTCGGACTCGGCTCCCGGAAAGGAAGCCGTGGCTCGGGTCAAAGAATATCTCTGTCAGCGACCTGAGCAAAAGGTCAACCTGGATACTCTTTCGGAAGTGGCTCACCTGAGCCGATACCACTTGTTGCGTGTCTTTCGGGAGGAGGTCGGCCTGCCGCCCCATGCCTATCACAATCAGGTCCGGGTGGAATTGGGTAAACGGCTCCTGACCGAAGGGGCCACCATCATCCAGGCGGCGCTGGATTCCGGTTTTACCGACCAGAGCCATTTCACTCGTGTTTTCAAGCAATTCACCGGGGCTACACCCAGACAGTACCAGTCGGATCACTGCATCGAAAAATGATCCATTCAGCAATTTCATACCATACTTTCCGATGAGTGATCGGTAGAACCAGTCCTCAACACAGGAGAAGTAATGCGGAATATTCATATCGTCCGGCAACGGGCGTTGTTTTGTCGTGCGGGGGTGCGTTGTGCGAGCTGAGGCAACTGTCGCTGTCAGGGGCATCGCTTCCCGGCTGGGGAATCAAGTCGTGGCTTATTGCTGCCTTGCCGGGGCGGTTTTGTTGTGGGGAACGTCATTCATGGCGACCAAGACGGCCATGGCAGCCTTTGCGCCCATGGCGGTTATCTGGCTGCGCATGGGGTTGGCGTCGCTGATGGTCTTTATCCTGATGAGGAAGATTCCGCGTCCCGCCTATCGCAAGGGGGATTGGAAAATCCTTCTGCTGCTCTGTTTGATGCAGCCTTGCCTGTACTTTCTGCTGGAAGGATACGCCATCAGTCTGACGACCTCGGCTCAGGCGGGGATGATCTCTTCCATCGTGCCGCTGCTGGTCATCGTGGGGGCGTGGGCCATCCTCAAGGAACGGCTGTCGGTACGAAACGGAGTGGGACTTGCTCTCTCCATTGCCGGTGTGGTCTGGCTTTCCCTATCTGGGGCTCCCGATGAATCAGCGCCGAATCCGGTACTTGGCAACCTGCTGGAAGTGGGCGCCATGGTCGCTGCCGCCGTTTATATGGTGGTCATGAAGCGATTGTCTACGCGCTATTCAACATGGTGGCTTACGGGTATGCAGTGTGTGGCCGGTGCCATATTCTTTTTACCCGGAATGTTCTTGCAACCGCTGCCTGCTGTTGCCGATATCCCGGTGGAGGCATGGCTCGCCGTGTTGTATTTGGGCCTGTTTGTCACCCTTGGCGCATTTGGATTGTATAACATGGCCATGACCTTCATGCCTGCGGGACGGGCTGCTGTGGCCATCAATATGGTTTCACCCGTTGCGCTGGTATCCGGCTGGCTGTTCCTTGGTGAGGCCATGACACCCATGCAGCTTGCGGCCTGCGCGCTGGTGGGTGTGGGCGTGATCGTCGGCGGTCGAAACTAGAAGCGGTATTCGAGGGAGAGGCCGGTCATCCACGAGGTATGCTCGATGCCTGCACCATTGTCGATGCGGTTGACATTGAGGGTGCCTTCGATGTTCGTGTCCCCTTTGGTTCGATAATACTGCTGTGCGTCCACATTCATGGACAGGGACCACGCATCGTCCAGGTGGACGGTCACTTCCCCGCCATAGGTGAGATAGGTGATATTGTAGAAGTAGTCCCGGAAGACCATTCCACGATCTTCATGTTGATCCTTGTCTTTGGCCCAGCCCCAGCGCGAACCGGCCACGCGCCCGCTGAACGTGACCTGATCGAGATTATATTCGAATTGCAGCCCGAGATATGGGGCGTAGAGCCACTGCTCATAAATAATGCCGGTTTCATCGGCAAAGGTGCCGGTCCGGTCACGGAAACCCGGGTTGGAAGAGTAAATGTAGTAGCCGCCGAAATCCGTCCATTTCCAGTGGTCCATCCGAAAACCTACAAGGCCGGACAGGTTGAGATTCTCCATACCGAATAGTGGGACGGCGAGGTTGGCGTCGAGCATTTCTCCGCGTTCCAGCGTGGTCGGGGAATAGGAAAAATAGGCCCAGTCCGTAGGATGGATCGAAGAATCCCAGTCATAGTCCTCCATGGACGCGCCGGGAGTCGAAACCTGGGTCCAACCGCCCACGGAAAGCGTCATGTCGTAGGGCAGGGCAACGCTGCCGGAAAGACCGATGATCGGCACATCCTCGATGGTCCAGATCAGTTCACTGACTTTCGCCCCATTGGTCTCATCGTATACCAACTCGCGGCTTTTCCCGTTCAGGACGCCTGCGTTGAGGCGCACGGCAAAGGGCGACTCTTCGCTACCACCGGCAAGCGTGGTGCTTCGTGTGGTCTTTGCGGACATGGCATGCGCGCCGTTCGTGAATCCGGACAGGAGGAGGCAGAGGCAAATCCCGGCAAACAGAAAACTGCGGCAGGAGAACGGGAGATTGGTCATGGGTGCTCTGTGTGGTTGAGGCAAAAAAAAGCCACGGAGTCGTGATGACCCCGTGGCGATGGTGAGTGTGTCGCGTTACTTGATGCCCAGCTCTTTCTTGAGGTGCTGGAAGTCGATGTTGTCGGCCACCAGTTCGGCACCCTGCTTGATCTTGATGGCATCGCGCAGCTTGTGGCGGGAGAGGATGTCGTCCATCTTCTTTGCCACGGTAAAGGTATCTTCGCGAACCATGATGATTGGGGTCTCAAGGACCTCGGAGCGGGTCAGGATAATATCGTTGGGGTAGAGATTGCCGGTCAGCACGAGGCACGGGCAGTCCCCTTCAAGGGCCACCAACTGGACGTCGGAGCGGTCGCCGCCGACGATGATGGCGGAATTCTTTTTCTTGCGGAAATGGGTCATGAAGTTCTCGACCTGCATGGTACCGATCAGGAACGACTCGACCACGCGCTCGGACTTGTTGTGAGCGGAAATGATCTTGCCGCCAAGACGATCGGCCAGATCGCCTACCTTGATGGCGCCCATGAGCGGATCGTGGGGGATGACGCCGAGAATCTTGACGCCTTTGGATTCCAGAGCCGGGCCGAGCAGTTGCTTGACCTCGTCCATGAAATGGGGCGGCACGTCATTGAGAATGACACCGGCCAGCAGGTCGCCGAGATGTTCTTTCATCATCATCAGGTAATCGTACTTCAGTTCTTTCTGGAACCGGTCGATGATGACTGTCTTCACACCCAGCTTCTTGATGACCGAAACAGCGTCGGTGTCACAGTACTTACCGGAGTACATGGAGCCGGAACCAGCGATCAAGGTCACATCCTTGGATTCGGAGATGGCCTTGTAGCCGTCAACGATTTTGTCCAGCAGGCCATCCACCTTGCCGGTGAACGCCTTGACCTTGAAGTCCTGGGTGACAACCACCGGGGTGACCTGTTCGGGGTCTTCCTCAAGACCGAGCACATCCTGAACAAAGGCGGCGTCCTCATCTCCGAGTTTGCCGTCAATCTCCATGGGCATGGCACCGACCGGTTTCATGTAGCCGACATTGAAGCCTTCCTTCTGCAAGCGAAGACCAAGACCCATGACGATCATGTTTTTGCCTGAATATCCGGTAGTCGATCCTATGTAGAGTCCTGCCATGCCGATGTCCTCCTGAGTATGAAGCGATGGACTTTTCTGCGTATTGTCCATCTGTGTCACATTGCGAAAAAATTAACCGATGGTCAAGCGAAGGTCGGTGACCATCGCTCCTTCGGTGTCCACCAGAATCGGATTCAACTCCGCTTCCTGGATTTCCGGGAAGTCCGTCGCCATCTGCGACATGGACAACAAAATATCTTCAATTGCCGCCAGAGAAACCGGGTCTTCGCCTCGTGCCCCACGCAGGAGCGGGAACGATTTGATCTCCCGAACGATGTCCTGGGCGTCCTGCAGTGTCAATGGAGCCAGCCGGTAGGCGATATCTCCCAGCACTTCGGCCGATGGTCCGACCAGCGAGAAGGAAATGAGTGGCCCAAACTGCGGGTCCTGTGTGAATCGGACGATTACCTCACGCGCTTTGACCGGTCCCATTGTCTGCACCAGACAACCGGCGAGATAGGCATCCGGGCGTTTGCGCTGGGTGCGGGTGGTTATGTCGAGCCAGGCGTCGCGCACTTCACGCGGCGTATGGAGGTCCAAAGCGATACCGTCAACGTCGCCCCGATTGGCGATATGCGGAGAAACGATCTTGAGCGCTACGGGATAGCCCAGCTTTTTGGCGGCACGTACCGCCTGATCACTGGTTCGGACCAACCGCGTTTCCGGGATGGGCAGCTCGTAGGCAAGGGCCATATCCATGGCATCGGAGAATGGCAGTTCCTTGAGGCCGACCTTGCGCGCCTTTCGGATGACCTGCTTCCCCTTGCCCTTGTCGCGGCGGAAGCAGACTTCTACCGGATACGGGCGGTTGAGCCACTGGTAGTGGGCGTACATGGCCTCAATGGCGCGGACCGCGGGTTCGGGGTACGCATAGCAGGGGATACCTGCGGCGATGAGCATGTCCCGACCGGGACCGATCCTTTCGCCACCCATGAAGCAGGCAAAGATGGGCTTTTCACAGTGTTCGGCCACATCGATGATCGCCTGGGCCGTGGCTTCGATCTCTGCCGAGGCTGTAGGCGTGAGCAGGGCCAGTATCGCGTTGGTAAATTCGTCGACGGCAACGGCTTCGAGGGTGACCCGATACCGATCTGCCTTGGCGTCGCCAATGATGTCGATGGGGTTGTATATGGCCGCAAAGGGAGGCAGCGCTTCCGTGAGTTTTTCCAGTGTCTTCTGGGAGGGGCGGGCCAGATGCAGTCCGGCATCTTCGCAGGCGTCGGCAGCAAGGATGCCCGGTCCGCCCGAGTTGGTGACAACGGTGAGATTCGGTCCCTGGGGAAGCGGCTGCTCGGCAAATGACCTTGCCAGATCAAAGAGCGCTTCAAGATCGTGTACCTGAATGATCCCGGCCTGACGCAGCGCGGCAGAGGAGGCTACCACGGATCCGGCCATGGAGCCGGTGTGGCTCGATGTGGCCCGTGCACCGGACTGGGTCGTGCCCGCCTTGATCATGATCACCGGTTTCTTTTCGGTAACCATGCGTGCCTTGCGCAGGAACTTTTCGCCGTCATCCACGGATTCGAGGTAGCCGATAATGACCTTGGTTTCCGGGTCATCCCCGAGGGCTTCGAGGACATCGGCCTCGGAAAGACCGGCTTTGTTGCCAAGGCTCAGAAATTTGGAGAATCCGATGTGTTCGCCGTCGGCCCAGTCGAGAATGGCCGAGCACAAAGCGCCGGATTGCGAGAAAAATGCGATGGACCCCTTTTGCGGGATCGACTGGGCAATGGTCGCATTGAGATTGCAATGGGTGTTGATCAGGCCCAGCGAGTTGGGGCCGAGCAGGGTGATGTTCTTGCGACGGGCTAGATCGGCCATGGCCATTTCCAGCTCGAAACCGTCGCGGCCGGTTTCACGGAATCCGGCAGTGATGACGCAGATGGCGGAAACATCGGCCTTGGCCAGTTCCTTCATGGCGCCGATGACCTTGTCCCGCGGGAGTGCTATGATGGCCATATCCGGCGGCGTCGGCAAATCCTTGATTGCAGAAATGACAGGCAGATCGAGGATTTCGCCCCCTGCGGGATTGACGGGAAACAATTTCCCCTTGTACCCTGCGCGAATCAGATTGGACACGATAAGGTGTCCTAGTTTTCCCGGTTTTCTCGATGCGCCGACAACGGCGATGGAGTCGGGACAGAGCAGGGAGTGAAAATTCGTGTTTGATTGCATAGAGTACCGGAGGTTGAATGGATACGGGTAACCTTCAAGAGTGTATCCACCATAGGTTTGGGCAAGTCAAGCTCCTCGCCACCGCACTGACACACAGTTCCTACGCCAACGAACAGGAGGGCTGCGACGACAATGAGCGTCTTGAGTTCCTGGGCGATGCCGTACTGGAGCTGTGCATATCAGAAGAAGGGTATAAACGATACCCCGATGCGCCCGAGGGACACCTGACCCGCATACGTTCTCAGCTGGTGAAGGAACAGAGTCTTGCCGCCCTGGCAAGAGAGTTGAAACTGCACCATTATTTGCTGTTGGGCAAGGGCGAAGAACAACAGGGCGGCCGCGAACGCGACGCATTGCTGGCTGACGCCTTTGAAGCGTTGCTGGGGGCAGTTTTTCTGGATGCGGGATTCGAGGTGGCCAAAAAAGTGACGCTGGGCATTTTCGAGGACAAATGGCCGAAACGGGCAGTAGTCCCCGAGAACAAGGACTTCAAGAGTCGCCTGCAGGAAGTGTCGCAGGAGCAGTTCAAAGGACGGCCCAACTACGTGCTAGCCGGAACCACGGGACCGGAGCATGAGAAGTTGTTTGATGTGGACGCAACGCTGCCATCAGGCGAAGTGTTTCGCGGACGCGGAACCAGTGTCAAGCGTGCGGAACAGGATGCTGCTCATAAAGCACTGGAATTCCTCAATGATTAATAGTTGATCCCACCATTCCAGTGTCGGATGGTGGTGTTCCCTATCAAGGTGTATCGGAAACGACCGGAATCAAACCCGACGGCCTGAGCCGCCGGGCAGGATTCCGATCGTCTTCTGCCGTAGACGTGTGGGCGCTACGACTAGCCGCCGATGAGCTGCATTGCCATACGCGGCAGAGAGTTGGCCTGTGCCAGCATGGCGACAGCGCCCTGAGTGAGAATCTGATTGCGGACGAACTCCGTCATTTCCTGTGCTACGTCGACATCAGAAATGCGGGATTCAGCTGCTTGCAGGTTCTCGGCCTGGATTTCCAGGTTGGTGATGGTGTTTTCCAGCCGGTTCTGCATGGCACCGAGATTCGCACGAATCTTATCCTTGGAAATGATGGCCTGGTTGATGGCCTCCATTGCGGACTGTGCCAGAGCCTGGGTGGAGATCGCCTTGCCCGCGTTTCTGACTTCCCAGGAATCGGAGCTGGAGCCCTTGAGACCAGCCAGATGCCCGAGACCCAATGCGGATGAGGACGATCCCTGAATGGCAACGTAGTAGTAATCTTCGGAGCAGTCGTTACCGGTACCGAAGTGAATCTTCAGCGGTCCGGTGGACGTGATGCCTCGGCCGTTGTGGTCACCGTTGGCCGGGTCGCCCGAGAGGTTGCCGTTCAGGAGATAAATTCCGTTGAAGTCCGTGGCGGCTGCGATTCGGTTAATTTCCGAAGACATCGCCTGGTACTCCGAGTCAATGATCAGACGTTGGTCGGAGTTGTAGGTACCGGTGGAAGCCTGCATCGCAAGTTCCTTCATGCGAATGAGCTTTTCATCGATAACCTGCAACGCGCCGTCCGCAGTCTGGATAAGCGAAATCGCGTCCGATGCGTTTCGGATACCCTGATGCAGGGAGCTGATTTCCGAGCGCATGAGCTCGCGAATCGCCAGACCGGCGGCGTCATCGGCAGCCGTGCCGACACGCAGACCGGAAGACAAACGCCTGGTGGAAACGCCGAGTCGGCCATAGTGGTCCGACAGGTTTCTCTGGGCATTCATCGCCATGAGGTTGTGGTTAATAACTAAAGACATCAGAACCCTCCTTGTTCGATCTTCAAATCCATTTGCGGGTTCTTAAGCATCATGTGTGCCACAATAATATTTTTCAATAAAATTAATGTTTTGATGTTCTAAATAAAGTCTAGAGTGGTCATTTTTGCCCCCCTGTACCGCAGGCAAAAGCTGCCATACGTCAATGGTTTGTCGGCATTTGGGGTGAAAAAATGTCCGGTTTTGCAGGTAAAAGGCAGAATGGACTTTAGTGGGAGCGTAGGCGGTAATGGTTTTGATGCATTGCCGCGTCGCATGTGATTTCTCTACTACTGCTCTGGCTGCCCGATGTTATCGATATGAGCGGGCTTCCTGTTGCTGGAAGGAGTGGTGGTACATACGATCCCTGCCAGCACAAGTGAACATCCAAGCCATTGCTGCCAACTGATGGGCGCATCGAGCACCAGTGCGGAGAGCAGGACAGCCGACACCGGCATCACGGCCGTGAATACCCCGGCTCGTGAAGCCGCGACCTGACGTATGCCGGCAAACCAGAAAAGGTATGCCAGTACGGTCACGACCGCTCCGTAGTAGGCCACGGTCATCCATCCCATAATAGATATGGTTGTGAGATCGATGTGCCATAACTCCCAGATTCCCATGGGCAGAAACCACAGCATGCCGAACAGGGAGATGATCGTGGAGGTGGCCAGTGGGGAGAGCGGTTCGCGTATGGATTTTGGAATGAGAAGAAAGAGTGCCTCGAAAAAGACGGCGGCCAGCACCAGAAGGTTCCCGGTGAGGCTGCCAAGGGACGACTGCATGGCATCTGTCTGGATGGTGTTGATGACCATCACTCCTGCCACGGAAAAAAGAATGCCAGCTCCGCTCTTGAGGGATGGGCGGTCTCGCAGGATGAGCAATGCCAGTAGTCCCATGCAGGCCGGGGTAGTGGCTGTGATGATACCGGCGTCGGCAGAGCTGGTGTATTTCAGTCCATATAAAAGGAAGACAGTGAAAAGAAACGAGCCGCAAAGGGATTGGCCCGCGAGAATACCCCATGATCGTCGGGAGAGGCGAGGGAAACCGCCTTCCTTGATGAAGAGAATGGGAAGCAGCAGTATAAGGGCAATGGCAAAACGCATGAGCGATGCGAGGAAAACCGGCAGTTCGTCTGTCATGACCTTTCCGGCGACAACCGAGCTGCCCACGATGACCATGGCCAGCACCAGATAGATGGATGGGAGAAGTGAAGTAGGCATGGCGCAACCATGCCTCATGCGTGGTCAGGAGTTTTGAAGAATCTTGCGGTATCGTCCCGGTGTGACACCGGTGTGGCGCTTGAACGATCGGCTCATGTGTGCCTGATCGGAAAATCCGCAATCAGCCGCGATGTCGGCCAGTCGATCCTTGCCCATGAGTCGTTCCCTGACTCTCTCGGCACGGACCTGTGTCAGGTAGTCGTGGGGAGTCACTCCCATCTGTTTTTGAAATACCCGCACCAGATGGAAGGGGGATAAGCCGACCTGCCGGGCCAGCTCCGTGAGGGATGTGTCGCGGGCATATTCGGCCTGTATGAAATCCCGCGCTCGATTGACTGCTTTGTGTTCATTGCCGGGATTGTGCCAATGCGGTCGCTGGTCAGCGTGTCGGGATATCCAGTGAGCCAGGAGCCACAGAAGGCGTGTTTCCTTTTCGATGGAAGCGATGTTGTCTTGTTCGAGCAGGGTGTGGGTCTGGCAGATGCAGTCGGCCAGTTGGCGGTCCTCGATCACGCCCATCCGAAAATGGGGGAGTGATGCTTTCGGGCTGACTGCCCTGGCCGCCTCAAGGACAGCCTCGGGCGGCAGGTAGAACATGCGGTACGTCCAGCCGTTCTCCTCAGCCGTGTGCCCGTCGTGCGACTCGCCGGGGATGACCAGATTGATCTGCCCCCTGGACGCGACCATTGATTCCCCCATGTACCGAAAGCGCATGGCTCCCTGCTCGATGTACCCAACCGCATACCCTTCATGGAAATGGCGGGAAAAGCGTTGGGTCACATATCGGGCGCGCAGCATCTCCACACCCCCGAAGAAGGGGAGTGCCTGTATGGTCGAATGCTCTGTACTGGAGGGGTGTCCCATGTCCGCATCATGCATGAAGCAGCAGGAAAAGCAAAGCAGAGTGCAGACTGTGGGGAAGCATAGATTCGATGGCAGTTGTACCATGTATGGGCAGGTTTAAGCACGGGATTGTATGTTGGCCGACAGGCTGTCGCCCATAAAAAAACGCCCATCCGGAATCCGGACGGGCGTTTTGTATTGTCTGCGAGGCGAGCTTAGAAGCTGTAGCCAAGAGCAGCACGCATTTCTGCGGGCAGCATGGCGTCTTCACCCGGCTCCAGAGCCTTCCACGGTGCACCGGCATCCTTGCGGGCAGCCTTGACCTCTTCCAGGTCGAAGCCGTAGCGGGGCACGTCAAACTGCTGGCCGGGGTAAATCAGATCAGGATTCTTGATCTGGTCACGGTTGGCTTTGTAGATCAGGGGCCACATGAAAGGATCGTTGTACACGTGCTTGTACTCGGAGATCCACCACAGGCATTCACCCTTGGTGACGGTGTGGGTCACGGGCAGAGCATCGTACTCAGCCTTGTAAACATCCATGGGATCGGTGACGGGAGCGGTAACTTCCTTTTCAACGATCACTTCCTTTTCCTCGACCACTACCACTTCGGGTTCGGTCTGCACTTTTTTGGAACAACCCCAGGCGAACACAAGGCACATGGCGATTGCGAGTAAAATCAGCTTCTTCATTAAAGGCCTCCTCAAATTTCTAATCAGTCTTATTAAACCCGTTTGCAGCCAGGTCAATTACTTATTCGTTTCATCCAATTATCAATAATCTTCTTTTCTTGCAACACCATTTTGTTGTCTGGACGCATTTGGGAGGCGCGCTCCAACGCCTTCTCTGCTTCTTCCAGCCAACCGCCCGATCGAAATGACCGGCTGGCAAGAATGTACATGTTCTCGGGCTCATCCCCGTAGAGGCAGGAAATCAGCGAGCTGTACTCTTCCCGAAACACGCTTCGGACAACGTCATTCTTGGAATAGATGTACCGGGCAAGCAGGTCGTTCTCATGGTAGCGGCGCAGATAATTCGGCAGCAATTGCCTGCACTTGGCCATGATGAATCGAATACGGTCGATCTCGCGGCGCATGGATTCTTCAGTCTGGGAAATGACAAGAAAGAGCTGCTCCGTGATCTCGCGTTCCTTTTCTTCCAGTTCCTCTTCGTTGAGCTTGTGGAACAGAGGAGCGTAGTTCTGTTTCTGGTAGGCGTCTTCCTTGAGCTTGATCGCCTCATGGAAGATGTAACCAATGGCCCAGTCGAGAAATTTTCCACCCAATTGGGAATGGGGATCGTTCCGGAACACATGGTGAGCCGTGTCTTTCATGCGCCAAAGCAGCCCCTTGTCCATTTCATTGCCCACAATATCCATGAGTATCTCGAACGAGACAGTACCATCCTCGTCGAACGACAGGAATTGCGCTTCCAGAATCTCACAGCTCTGGCAAAAGAACTTGAAAAGATCCCGGACAAATTCGGGGTGTTTGGCTTGTATCCATTTGGACATAATGTTGTCTTACTGCTCCGGAAAGATGATGTCTACCCTGGCGCCGCCGTCTTCGGCATTGGACAGGTGCATTTCGACACCATGGGATTCGAAAATGGTCGAAACAAGGGCCAGCCCCAGTCCGGTACCGGAATCCTTGGTGGTGAAGAACGGATCACGCACCTGATCGATGCACTCTTCGGAAAAGCCGGGACCGGTATCATGTATGGTCACATGCAGACGGCCTTCCTCGCGTGCTGCATTGATGAAGATGTGTCCTTCCTCCTGTCCTTCCATGGCCTGAATACCATTGGCGACGAGGTTGTAAAACGCCCGGTAGAGGAGGTCCTTGTCGCCTTGGGCCGACATGTCCTCAGAGTACTGCCGGTCGATGCTCACGTTGCGCTTTTCGCACTCGGGTTCCATGAAAACCGCCACCTGATCCAGTAGTTTGCCCACATCCAGCGGACTCATCATGGGCTTTTTGGGTCGGGCGTAATCAAGGAACTCGGCAACTGTGCGAGAGAGGCGCTTGGCTTCCTCGTGCAGCGCTTCGATAATCCGGGTGTGCGGGCTTTCTTCCTTTCTGGCTCTTTTGAGAATCAACTCGGAGCTGGAACAGATGATGCCGAGGGGGTTACGTATTTCGTGGGCCACGCCCGAAACCATGCGGCCCATGCCCGCCAGTTTTTCCTGTTGTTGCAGTTCGAAAATGAGCTGTTCCTTTTCCTTGAGCTGCTTGTTGCTCAATCGTTCAGCGCGGTGGAGTACTGCCATGACCAGGAAAAAGAGAACAATCGACGTTACCAGGGAAAAGGTGATGACGAGCCGCTCGAAGTTGAGCATGGCCATGAAATCTTCGGTAATGTCCTGCTCGAATTCGAGGATACCCATGATCGGGTTTTCGGAAATATCAGTCAGGCTGCGTTCAGCCCGCAGCGGATAGTAGGCTCGGAGCATGAGGCTTCCGGGCTTCAGGTTGAAGCGGAACAGTGACACGACCTTGGAAACCTTGGCAAGAATCTCCGAAGAGAAGGCCGCAGTCTCCCATGTTCGGGTGACCTTGTAGAGGGCATTACCCTGCGTGCCGATTTCCTCGGGATCAAGGGAATAGGTGATCAACCCTTTGGAGTCGTATATCCTCAGTGAAGTGACGTGAAAACTGTGGACCGTGGAGCGGACAACTTCATCGAGCATCCGGGCTTGTTTTTTCTGTCGCAGGCTGATGGCGCCGTATTGCATGGCTACGGGCATAACGAAACGTGTAAAGACCTGATGACTGACGTTTTCCGCCAGCAGCAGACCGAACTCCTCCTGTTTTTCCAAGAGCGTCTGTTCCGCATACTTGGAAATGAACAACGACAGCAGCAGGCTGAAGCCAAGGATGATGACGAACAAGCTCCAGGAAATGACCTTGACGAATTGGAGGGGCCTGCTGCCGCTCTCGCTGAGATGTGCCAATGGGTTAGAACTCCCGTATATCCCTGTCAGCTGTGAGGAAGTTGTTGAGGTCCGCTTTTTCCTCTTCCAGACCGTCCGCGTTCATGCGGGCCTTGGCAAGCCGTTTGCCAAGTTCGACGGCGGGCTGATCCAGGGGGTTGATGCCCATGAGCCAACCGGTCAGGATCGTGGCCGTGCCAAGAAGCGCGATCAACTTTCCTGCCTGTTTCGGTCCGTCTTCGCCCATGCGCATTTCCACTAACGGTACACCGTTCTGGGAGAGCGCCATGCGGGTTCCGAGCGCTTCCGCCTGAATCAGTTCGCCGAAGTCCTTGTTGCGGACATAATCGAACTGATCGGGCAGGTCTGCCGGGAACCGGGGTCCAGCCGGGAGATTGGGGCATGTCAGGAAGAGGCACGCCTTGTTGCGGATGCCGTCCATGAACATCTGGTTCACGGAGTGCTGGTCCGTCACACCGATAGCCGGGATCGGCTGGCTGCCTTTGCCTTCTTTCCCCAAAGACTCGGCCCAGAGCTGGGCGAACCAGTCACCGAAACTGGCCCACAGGGGGATATAGGCAAAAAATATCATTTCATCAAATCCCTTATCCTGCAGAGCAGCGCCCCAGGCAGCCAACTGGAATGCACTGTGCTGTTCGAGTACTTTGCCGGAAAGGTTGTCTTCGGTCAGGGGGCTGACGACCTCGCGCGCGCCTTCAACCAGCGCGTCGATATCGATGCCCATGAATGCAGCGGGGATAAGACCCACGGCGGAGAGTACGGAATAGCGGCCGCCAAGGTGGTCCGGCACGGGTAATGCGTGAATACCGTGCTTGTTCGCTTCGCCGCGCAGGAATCCCTTTTCCTCGTCGGTGACAAGCAGCATGTGTTTGGTCCATGCATCACCGAGGTGCTTTTGTGCCCATTCCTTGAGGATGAAATATTGTCCAACGGTTTCAATGGTGCCGCCGGATTTGGAGACAGTGACGACGATGGTCTTGGTGGGATCGAGTTTTGCCAGATACGCTTCGAGGGCGTAGGCGTCGACGTTGTCTGCGATCCAGAGACAGGGGCAGGTGTGATCGGGCTGGTCCTGCTGGGGGAAGAACGCCTTCTGCAATGCCCGGGCACCAAGGGCGGAACCACCGATGCCCAGCAAGAGCATGTGGTCAAATCCCTTGAAGCGTTCCTTCAGATCGGCAAGCTCCTGTTTGAGCTTGGCCATGTAAGGCATCGTCAGGAACGGGAGGCGTCCGGCAGAGGTCTCCTCGCGGAGTCGTCCGGCCATTTCCTCGGCCCGTTTCTCATAGGTCGCAATGTCCAGTTTCTCAATATCAGCACTTGTCCAATCAAGCATATCAGCCATATTGTCCTCCATCCGTTCGGGGGATCGTTTTCTTTTGCGTCATGCTTATTCAAGCATATCGGTTACGCATCACTTTCAATGATAGCATTTTCCCGAAAAAAGGAAAGCGTATCGCCGAAGCCTGTGACTACTGACTTTTACCGAACAAAACACGTTGCAGGTCAGCCAGTGTGGGGCTGGTTCCCGAATGACATACCGGATTGTGTCCCAGCCGTTTGGCCTGCTTGAGGCGGACGTCATGGGCGGCCACGGGGCGGACCTGTCCGTTTAGGTCGATTTCGCCCCAGTACACCGAGGATTCCGGCAGCGGCTGATCATAAAAGGACGAAAGGATTGCGGCGATGACAGCTAGATCGAGCCCCGGGTCCTTGGTGGCAAGGCCGCCGGTGATCTTGGCGTAAATATCGTGACCGCTCAGGTTCAGGCGCAACCGCTTTTCCAACACGGCCAGCAGCAGATTGAGTCGATTGGTGTCGAATCCCAGAGCCGTACGGCGCGGGATAGAGAGAAACGACTTGGAAACCAGGGCCTGTACTTCAACGGCAAAGGGGCGCTGTCCGTCCACGGCCATGGCCATGGCGGTTCCTGAAAGGGACGGGTCCCGCGAGCCGAGGAAGAAGGTTGCCGGGTCTTCGACCACCTCCAGTCCTTTCTCCTTCATGGTGAAGACCACGAGTTCGTCACTGGGGCCGAAGCGGTTCTTGAGCACGCGCAGGATGCGGGAAAAATGCTTACGGTCGCCCTCAAGGTAGAGCACGGTATCCACCATGTGTTCCAGCAACTTGGGACCGGCGATCTGGCCGTCCTTGGTCACATGGCCCACCAGAATCAGGGTGGTGCCGGTCTTTTTGGTTTTTTCCACCAGTTCGGCGGAAACGGCGCGCACCTGACTGATGGAGCCGGGAATACCCTCGGCCAGAGGGGAGGCCAGGGTCTGGACCGAGTCAACGATCAGCAGTTCCGGCGGATTGGGGCCATCAAGAATGGCGAGGGCGTCTTCCACCTTGTTGGTGGAGATGGCGAGCAGGCCGGGTCCAAGCAGTTCAAGTCGTTCCGCGCGACCTTTGAGTTGCGGCAGGGATTCCTCGCCGGAAAGATAGACACCGGTATGTCCGAGTTTGGCCTGACTGCCGGCCAGTTGGAGCAGGAGCGTGGATTTGCCGATACCCGGTTCGCCGCCCAGCAGGATGGCGGCACCCGGCACAAGCCCGGAGCCAAGCAGTTCATCCAATGAGGGGATACCGGAGGTGCGGGCGTGGAGTTCTTCGGTGGCAAGTTCTTCCAGAGGGCGCGGTTTGTCCTGTGAGGCAGCAGCACCCACCGGAGTCGATGCCTTTTTGGTCACGGTGACCGGTTCCAGTGTATTCCACTGCTTGCACGCGGTGCATTGGCCCTGCCAGCGAGGCGATTGCGCGCCGCATTCCGCACAGCGGTAGGCTTCCTTGGTTTTCATCTAATTACTCCTGCTTTATCCAAATCTCTGTTCCGACGTCCTCGGGCAGAGGCTGTTCCAGGTCGGTATTGAGTTCAATGTGGTGGCGTTGCCATACCCCTGTCAGGGTGTCTCCGGCGTATTTCAGATCCACCGCCGTGAAGCTTGTTTTATCTTCGTCACTGATGCTGAAGTTGATGGCGTCTTCCCAGTCGGCATACATGCCGGTTCCTTGGATTTCCTTGCCGTCGATGATCCCTGAAAGCGACCATCCCGGGCCTCGTGGCGATATCTGGACGGTTCCGGTGATATCGGGTGTCGAATCCGTCTTGTCTCCGACCCATCGCTGCACGTTGTAGGTTCCTTCCAGAACGAACGGCGCATCGGGCGTTGCCGTGAACGCGACCCAGAGAATGTATCCGAGAGCGATGCAGCCCACAGCAATGACGGCCATCAAAAAACGTTGCATCATCGTATCCTTGTAGTTCTTCTAACGCGGAGTCAGGATCGTGCGAACAGTCCGCAGTCCGCGTTCCAGATTATCCATGGTTGTCGCCCCGCTCAAACCGAGACGAATGGCATGGGGCAGCGGTTGGCGCCCGACCACGAACACATCGTCGGTGTTGACGAGAACGTCGTGTTTGCGTGCCTCCCGCGCAAAATCGCGGGCCGTCCATGGCTCCGGCAGCTTGAGCCAAGCGTAATACCCGCTTTTTGGCATGGTTACGTCCAATCCTGCAAGTAAAGTTCGCGCCATTTCCGCACATTCTGATGCCGCCTTTCGTTTGATGGCGAGCGTGCGGTCTGCCGTGCCGTCCATAATCCAACGTCTGGCTATTTCCGCGGTCAGGGGCGGAGTCATCCAGACCAGATCGGCAATGGCACTTTTGATCACATTGGCAAAACGGTTTGGGAAATGAAGGTATGCTACCCGAAGCCCCCCGGCCAGCGATTTCGAAAGAGAAGCCACAAAAAATGTTCGTTCCGGTGCCAATGTAGCAAGCGGAGTGCCCAGATCGCCTGCTGGTAATGCGTAGGCATCGTCTTCAAGAATGGAGAGGTCGTATCGGCGGGCAATGTTGACTATTTCGTGACGACGGTACTCTGGCAGACGGGCTGTGGTCGGATTTTGATAGGTCGGCATGAGGTAGACGCCGCGTACCGTGTTGTTCCGGCACACTTCATCCAGTGAGTCCGGTATCATGCCGAACTCATCCTGTTTTACCGGCAGCAGGTGGATGTTGAAGCGGTTTGCGAGCGCCTTGATCAAGGGGTAGGTGATCCCCTCCACAGCCAAGGCGTCACCGGGGCGGAAAATGGCACTGAGCACCACGGCCAAGGCGTTCTGCCCGCCGACGGTCAGCGCAACGTCATCGGCGCAGGACTCCAGATTGTATCGGCGTAGCCATTCAACGCCCGCCTCTCTGTCCACAAGCCGCCCCTCTGACGGAAAATACTCCAGCAGCGTCTGTGCAGACAGATCGCTTCCGATAGCCTGAAGTGTGGCGCCGATGTCGGGCGCAAGGTGCTCGAATGGCAGGGAAACCCGCATGTTTACCAGGCTGGGGCTGATGTTCTCCTGATGGCACAGGAGCCGCTTGTCTGCTGCCGGACCGACAAAGGTCCCGCGACCGGTTTCGCCGCGAAGCAAACCGCGTCGGGCGGCTTCGGCGTACCCGCGGGTTATTGTCCCCACGGTGACATCCAGCCGGTCGGCCAGTTCGCGGTGGGTGGGCAGTTTCGTGCCGGGAGTCAGTTTGCCTGACTTGATATCGGCTTCGAGGGCATCAGCAATCGCTTTGTAGCGGGGACCGGACAAGCCGGACAGTTCGGGGAGCCATATTGTCATGGTGACAATTAATACATTGACCGTAAAATTGTGTCAAAGTAGCTCCTTGACCTGAAAAGGAGAAACGTATGGATACGACTCGATCAGCTTTTATTCTCGGTATGCGCGAGGTCAGCCCGATGCTTCTGGGGGTGCTCCCCTTCGGCGTGATCTGCGGCGCGGTCTGCTCCGGGGTCGGCATGCCCGAGTGGTCGGCCGCCGGGATGTCGGTCATCATCTTCGCCGGTGCATCCCAACTGGCAGCCATCCAGTTGATGACCGAAAATGCTTCGCTGCCGGTGGTCATTCTTACCGGACTCATCATCAACGCCCGGTTCCTGATGTATTCGGTATCCATCGCCTCCCATTTCAATGGCATCGGCGCAGGTAGAAAGTGCATCCTGTCCTATTTTCTCACGGATCAGTCGTATGCCATTTCCATGAATCGTTTTGCCGTGGCCAAGTACAGCCAGCGGCTCAAGGTCGCCTACTACATGGGTAACGCCTGCATCATGTGGGTGGCCTTCAATGCGACCACAGTCCTTGGCGCCTATCTGGGGGCGATAATCCCTCCCGAGTGGAATCTCGATTTTGCCGTGCCGCTGACATTCACGGCGCTGGTCATTCCTGCGGTCAAGGATCGCCCTGCGCTGCTCGCTGCCGTGGTCTCGGGTGTGGTCGCCTATTTTGCCGATCCCCTGCCGTACAATCTTGGACTGATAACGGCTGCGGTCTGCGGCATTGTTGTCGGCTATGTGGCCGAAGGGAGAAAGAGCAATGGTTGATATGGTGCAATATTGGCCCGTGGTCCTTGGCATCGGTCTCGGCACGTTTTTGATCCGCTACTCCTTTATCCTGATTATCGATAAGATCACGTTGCCCGAGCCGTTTCTGCGCATGCTGCGATTCATCCCCGCGTCAGTACTTCCGGCGCTGGTTGTTCCTTCGGTTTTACTGAGTGGGGACGGGGTGACGGTCTTTGACAATTGGGAACGGGTGGTTGCCGCTATCATTGCCGTTGGCGTGGCATGGAAAACCCGGAACATGCTGGCGACCATTGCCTGTGGCATGGTCAGCCTGTGGGTGTTGCAGGCGATCCCTCTGTAATGAAAACGCCCCGAAACCGTATGGCTTCGGGGCGATGAGCTAACATGACCTGTTGCAACGGACTTGTTGCGGCTAAACGTCGATCTCCACTCCGATGGGGCAGTGATCCGACCCCATGACCTCCGGCTCGATCCATGCCCTGACAACCTTGTCCTTGAGCTCTTCGGATACGAAAAAGTAGTCGATACGCCATCCCGCGTTGTTCTTGCGGGCGTTGAAGCGGTATGACCACCATGAATAGTGGTGCGGGCCGTCTTCAAACATGCGGAACGTGTCCACGTAGCCATGGTCGATGAACTTGTCGAGCCACTCCCGCTCAATGGGCAGGAATCCGGAACGATCCGCATTGGACTTGGGGTTCTTGAGGTCGATTTCCTTGTGGGCCGTATTGAAATCGCCGCCCACGACGATGGGCTTGGTCTTGCGCAGTTCCTCGACGTGTTCCAGAAAGCAGTCGTAGAAGCCGAGCTTGAACTCCAGGCGTTCGTCCGACATCTGTCCGTTGGGGAAATAAATATTGAAGAGGTGGAAGTCGGGGTATTCGAGGTGCAGCACGCGGCCTTCGTCCTGATAGGCGGGGTCGGGCAGACCGATGTTCACTTCCAGCGGTTCGGGATTGGTGAAGCAGGCCACACCGGAATAGCCCTTTTTCTTCTTGGACCAGTTCCAGTAGGCATTGGAAAAGGAATCGGGCTGTCGATTGTCGTCATCGATCTGATCCGGGTGTGCCTTGGTCTCCTGCAGCATGACCACATCGCCACCGCACGAGTCGAGCCAGTCGCGAAAGTCTTTCTTCAGTACGGCTCGGTAGCCGTTTACGTTCCAGGAATATATGATCATATTGAGTGCTCCTGACCGAAAGTGAGCGCCAGGTCATTCGATGGGAATATCCGGCGGCAGGTGGTATCGAGTGTCCAGGTGTCAAACAGCCAAGACCGGCGTACGGCACGTGCCGCATCCGGTCTTGAAATGTGTTCGGCGCCACATGCACCGATCAAAATACGACTAGTCCTCGTTAGGGGAGCTAACCTTGATCATCACCAAACCGGCGATGGTCATTGCCAAGCCCAGGAAAAACCAGAAATAACCCATCATACTTGCATCCTCCACTTGTAGTCACGATTGGTCTACCGCTCATAGCAGAAACTTTTGCAGAATGGAAGGCGGTTTGCGGCCATATATCAAGGAAAACAGGCAGGACGGGCGGCACCGTCGTGGTGCCGCCCGCTGAAATCATAATGCAGGTTAGGGTTCGATGGTGGAGCCGAGGACCTTGAGGAACTCGCGCATCCACTCAGGGTGTGCGGGCCATGCAGGGCCGGTCACGATGTTGCCGTCAACGCAGGCGTTGGACGCGGTTTCATTGACTTCGCACCATGTGCCGCCAGCGGCTTCGACTTCGGGTTTTACGGCCGGGTAAGCGGTGCAGGTCTTGCCTTTGACCACATCCGCAGCGGTCAGCAACTGCTGGCCGTGGCAGACAGCGGCAATGGGCTTGTTGGCCTTGGCAAAGTGCTGCACGCAGGCGATGACCTCAGGGTTCAGGCGCAGATATTCCGGAGAACGTCCGCCGGGAATGACCAGCCCGTCGTAGTCTTCGGCCTTGATCTCTTCAAAGGTCGTGGTGACCGTGAAGTTGTGGCCCGGTTTTTCCGTATAGGTCTGATGTCCTTCGAAATCATGAACTGCGGTGGCAACGGTTTCACCGGCTTTCTTGCCGGGGCAGACCGTGTGGACGTCGTGTCCGACCATCAGCAGCATCTGAAACGGCACCATGGCCTCGTAGTCTTCAACGAAATCACCAACCAGCATCAGTATTTTTTTGGCAGCCATTGATTCCTCCATTGGCATTTACAGGGTTGATCTCACAATGTGTTCTCAGCGCGGGAATTTGTCAACACCCTCTCGATATTTTCCCTGTAGCGTCACAAAGCTCCTTGCCCTTGGAGCGGCTCTCCCGTAAGACCGGGGCCATGGCAACATACGACGTTCTGATTCTCGGTGCCGGAGCTTCCGGTCTGTATTGTGCGATGCATGCCGCCCGCCGCGGCGTGTCTGTGGCTGTCCTCGATCACGGCGGCAAACCGGGCCGGAAGGTGCGGGTGGCAGGTGGAGGCAAATGCAACTTCACCAACCTTGAGGTCGAGGCAGAGCACTATCTCTGCGCCAATCCGCATTTTGTGAAGTCTGCCCTTGCGCGTCATTCCCAATGGGATGTGATCTCCTTTTTCGCTGATCAGGGCATCACCTACGACGAGCGCGAGCACGGCCAACTCTTCACCCGTGAAGGGGCTGGCAAGCTGGCGGGTATTCTGGTGGATCAGTGCAAGAAAAGCGGTGTGGACATCCTGATGAATCAGACCATCGAGTCGGTTTCAGGTCCCGGGCCGTTTGTGGTGCGCACCGAATCGGAAATATATGAAGCCGACAAGCTGGTCATCGCCCTTGGCGGTCCTTCCTGGCCGCAGGTGGGGGCCACCGATCTTGGCTTCCGTCTGGCAAAACAGTTCGGTCTGCCGCTTGTTGCCCCCAGACCGGGACTGGTGCCGCTCGTGTTTCCCAAGGGACTGCGTGCCATGTGTGAAAATCTGGCCGGAAACGCTTTGCCCGCCACCATCACCTTTGGGGATCAGTCGTTCACCGATCCGCTGCTGTTCACCCACAAGGGCATCTCCGGTCCTGCCGTTTTGCAAATTTCTTCCTACTGGGAAAAGGGGCAGCCTGTTCTGATCGATTTCCTTCCCGGTCAGGATGTGGCGGAATTGATAGAAGAGAATCGCCAGTCCAACAGGCGGCTCAAGACCCTGCTCGGTTCACACTTGCCCAAGCGATTGATACCGTTCCTGGTTTCCGATGAGGTCGCAGATACATCCGTGAGCCAACTTTCCCGCAAACACACGGACGCGGCAGGGAACAGGATACACCGTTTCCGGGTGACGCCTGTTTCCACCGAAGGATACGGCAAGGCCGAAGTCACCGTGGGCGGCGTGGATACCCATGCGGTATCGTCAAAGACATTTGAAGTGAATGATGTCGCGGGACTGCACATCATCGGGGAAACCCTTGATGTAACCGGTCATCTGGGCGGATACAACCTGCAGTGGGCCTTTTCTTCGGGCGCGGCTTGCGGGGAATACCTGTAGCCCGAGACTGCTCAAAGGCGTCTTTACCCGATCGCGATTTCGCGCTTGTTCTCGCTCCAATAGATGGTGGGTGCCTCAAGGCGCTGCTTCACCGCCATGCTGGTGCTGCCGAATTTTATGGTGACACCGGGGTGGACCACCCGACGAACCTTGATCTTGGTTCCGGCCAGCTTTTCCTGTCGGCGCAGGTTGATCTGATTGATCTGCTCGCTGACCTGCTTGCGGCGCTTGATCAATGTGATGCGGTGCTTGAGGACCTCAACGACAGCCGGGCGCTTTTCCTTGGGGGTTCTGGCAAGAATGGCTTCCGGCGGATCGGTGCCCAGGGCATCGTCCACCCGGGCTATGGACTGTTTCAGCTTGGCCCGCTCCTGACGCAACTCTTCGTCGCCTTCCAGCTGGATATTGATCATGATGGTCGTTGCCACGCCCAGTTCGGAACCCACTTCATTCACGAGCATCCCCTTGCCGGTCATGATGCGACCGCCCTGGATATGTCCTTTGCCCTTGGTGGCAAAAAGGGTGCCTTCGGCTTCGATGATGGTATTGGTGATGTCATTGGTGATGTGTACGTCGCCACCTGCGATAAGGCGGGCATTGGCCGTGTGACCAACGGAAATGTCGCCTTCCGCCTTGATGGTTCCCCCTTCGGGCATGAGTACGCCACCGGCGATTTCTATATTGCCGCCCGCATACACCGTTGCCGATTCCACTGAGCCGCCGACAATGATGTGCTTGGGGGCGGAAACGACTGCACCCGCCTGGATGGAGCCGAGTATCTTGACCGAGCCGTGTTCCAGCTTGACGTTGCCGGTGCCGAGGTCCACGTCGCCGGAAATGAGAAGGCAGTCGGTTACGGAAAGGGTGCCGCGTTCCATGGAGACTACGCCTTTTGCCTTGGAAGCAAAGGTGATCTTGTCCTCATGGGCCATGACATTTTCGCCCAAGTGAATCTTCAGCGGACGACCTGCGTGGGCCGGGATGGTCTTGCCGTAGATATCGATGCCGCCTTCGCCGGGAGTGGGGCCGTGCAGGCGCCCTATTATCTGCTGGGGGTTGACCATGGGGTAGGAACCCCGGTCACGAAAATCCAGCCTGCCGGATTCGTCTTCAGTGCCGGTCTCCTCGCGGGACGAAACGAGAAATTCAAACCAGCCGTCATGCCCGGGAACCGGATGTTTGCCTTCAACCAATGTCTGGTCATAGAGCGGGGTCTCGGTCGAGCGTGCTTCTTCAAGAAGATTGTCCAGCAGATCCGTGTCGATATCGATGACCACACCCATGTCGCGCAGTTCCTTTTCGACCTGTGCCGGAGTGATCTGTCGCTTTTTGAAATCCTGGTGGTGCAGGGTGCCGGACACCTGAATGGCATCTTCGGAAATATGGGGAATAGGCTCCACGGACAGGACGCCTTCCTGAAAGATGGCCATGCCCCAGGCTTGGGAAACATAGGTTTCCGTCAGCGGGTCGAACTCCACATTGTCGCCCATGGTGATGGCGATATCTTTGGGTGTGAAATCTTTTTTGGGTTCGAGAGGCTTACCGTCGATGGTTTGTCCGGCCTGGGCCGGTTTCGCCTCGTGCTTTCGGGCAAATCGATCACCGGGGAAAACGGGGTAGTCCAAATTGCCAAGGGCCACCAGGCTGGCATCCTGCGGTTCCTGGGCCGGAATGCCGCGAACGAGGACGATGCGTTTGATCTCCCCTTTGCTCTTGACCGCTTCGATGATCTGATGGGCGGCATCTTCATCAATAGGCAGAGAAACTCCGGCTTCGGCAACCTGACGTCGCAGGAGTTCCACAGACGGTTCTTCGCCGCCATTGGGGGGAAAGTACCGACTCACTCCCAGTTTCATGCCGTCTTCGGACATGGCAAACCGGAATTGTGCATCCGGGCATTGCTTTTGTTTTTTGTCGTTGCCCATCGTCCCTCTTTGGTGCCGAGTTGAACTGCCGTTGATTCATTGTGCACAATGGGAAATCTCAAGTAAAAAGGTCGGAATGCCACCTTTCTTCCCATTTTTTCAATGTAGTCAATTCGGTAAAATACCACAGACGAGCGTTTTATTGCAAACGCGTTATAGTTTCGATTCTGATTACTATTTATCGCTTGTGGTGTTCAGGCACCAGTATAATTCTTCGAGGATGGCAGCCAGGTCGGCAAATAATCCGCCGGGTTCGGGAGGAATGCCGAATAGCGCCCGGCGTTGTTCCTTGAGTCCTTCCTTGGAAACAGCGTCCGGGTCGGAATGGAAGACGGTCATGGAGAGTCGTTCGGCCAGCAGGTAGCCGGTGAGACCGTTGGACAGCAGATTCATCAGCACCGAGAACTGGTCCCGTTTGGATTTCCAGTATTTCCTGGCTTCATCATTGGGTGTGCTCGCCACGGATTCGCAGATCAGGGAGTACATGGCGTTGATGCCTGCACCCGGGATGCCGCGTCGCCAGCCCAGCAGCCAGGGATTGCGCCAGAAGAGCAGGAAGTGGCTGACCCCGGTATCGATGATCTTTTCCATGCTTGCCTTGGCTTCGAGCAGAATGGGATCGTCCCAGACAATGGGCCGTGCCGAGACATCCCATGCCGGGGGCAGCGCATTGGTGGGTGTTTCGCCGGTCGCATTGGCGATGATGTGCGCAAGCCACTGGTTGGCCTGTGTGGAGCCGGGTGTTTCGAGGTGGGTATAGCTCAACGTCACTCGGCCTGCTCCGAACCGATTGGTGGTTATGCAGGGCAGCCCTTCGATGAAGTCGGGGCGAAGGTGGATGCCGTACAGGTTTTCCCAGTCGGTCATGGTACCCTTGGGCAGGGTCGCGAGGTGGATGTCGGCAACCCAGAAGTCCGGTCCGGGCGTGTTGTACCGCGCAAGGACGGTGACGTTGTTGTCCTTGGGGGCAAATCGGCCGGGCCACCATACGGGGAGCTGGGCCGTGGGGCCGATGGAGTCGGGAACAAGTGGATGATCGGTGTTGATCGAGGTTTCCACATGGCCGGAAAGAAAATGGTGCAGGCGATTTTTGTACCCGTCACGGGTCCAGGGGGACAGGCCCAGCCCGTAGGGGCCGGTCAGGGCGAGTCCGGTACCACCGCAGAAGCCGAGATACTGGCCACCGCCGTGGATAAATTCGCAAATTTTGTCCATGCCGGTGACGCCAAGACGGTCTGCCTTGCCTTTGGCCCGTCCTCCGGGGACGATTAGCAGCTTTGGAGGGACTCCCGACTTGCCAGAAAGCACGCCATCAGCTATTTCCTGACCGCGCACGAGACGAAAGGGGATGCCCCACGCAGATAATGCGCGTGTCATCAGCAATCCCCAGAAATGCGACTCGTCCCAATATATATGTATGCTTGACATATGTGGCCCCCTCGACAAGGGTAGTCCGCACGCTAACAAGGCATGCGCGCAGTGGCAAGCGCAACCATACGATATTTCAGGCCGTCGGTGCGACCGTACTGGCGATTTTTTGCCGTGATAAAGGAAGGAACAATATGGCTCGTAAAGAACTCGCCAAGGCATACGAACCTTGGGATGTCGAGGAAAAGTGGGAAACCCACTGGGAAGAAAACAAGACGTTCACCCCTGATCCGGAGGACGAGGGCGACGCCTATTCCATCGTCATTCCGCCGCCCAACGTCACCGGCGTGCTGCACATGGGCCACGCCTTGAACCTGACGCTGCAGGATATCCTGTGTCGCTTCAACCGCCAGCAGGGCAAGAACGTCCTGTGGGTCCCCGGCACCGACCACGCAGGTATCGCCACCCAGAACGTGGTGGAGCGCCAGCTCAAGGAAGAAGGGCTGACCCGTGACGATCTCGGTCGCGAAAAATTTATCGAACGTGTGTGGGACTGGAAAAAGGAAAAGGGCGACCACATCCTCAGCCAGATCCGCCGCATGGGTGCTTCCGTTGACTGGACTCGTGAATGCTTCACCTTTGACGACCAGCGCGCCAAGGCTGTTCGCAAGGTCTTTGTCGAGCTGTTCGAGCAGGGGCTGATATACAAGGGCGACTACATCATCAACTGGTGCAACCGTTGTCACACTGCACTGGCCGATGATGAGGTCGAACACGAGGCCAAGCCCGGTGCTCTGCATCACATCAAATATTCCCTGTCCGATGGTTCCGGCGATCTCATTGTTGCCACCACCCGGCCCGAGACCATGCTGGCCGATACCGCCATTGCCGTGAACCCCGAGGACGAGCGCTTCAACCACCTCATCGGCAAGACCGCCATCCTGCCGCTGGTGGGTAAGGAACTGCCGATCATCGGTGACACCTACGTTGATATCGAGTTCGGGACCGGTTGCCTCAAGGTGACCCCGGCTCACGATATGAACGACTGGGAGCTGGGTCGCAAGCACGACCTCGAAGTCATTTCCATTCTGGACGAAGCTGGTATCGTCAATGAGAACGCACCGGAAAAGTACCAGGGTCTGACCGTCAAGGAAGCCCGCAAGGCTGTCATTGCCGATCTGGAGGCCGAGGGCCGGATGCTCGAAATCGCCGACCACGATCACTCCGTGGGCGTCTGTTATCGTTGCAAATCCACCATTGAGCCGCACGTTTCCACTCAGTGGTTTGTTTCCATGAAGCCGCTGGCCGAAAAGGCACGTGCCGCTGTTCCGTCCGAAACACAGATTTATCCCGAGCACTGGACCAAGACCTACTACAACTGGCTGGATGAGATTCGCGACTGGTGTATTTCCCGTCAGATCTGGTGGGGACACCGCATCCCGGCCTGGACCTGTGAGGATTGCGGCGAGCTGATCGTTGCCATGGATGATCCCACCCAGTGCACCAAGTGCGGCTCCGCCAAGCTCATTCGCGACGAAGACGTGCTCGACACGTGGTTCTCGTCCGCTCTGTGGCCGTTCTCCACCCTTGGCTGGCCCGATGATACCAAGGAACTGGAAAAGTACTATCCGACTTCCTGTCTCGTCACCGGCTTTGATATCCTGTTCTTCTGGGTCGCCCGCATGATGATGATGGGCCTGCAGTTCAAGGAGCAGGTGCCGTTCAACCACGTGTACATCCACGCACTGGTTCGCGACGAAATGGGCAAGAAGATGTCCAAGTCCACCGGTAACGTCATTGATCCGCTGGACATGATTCAGAAATACGGTGCTGATGCCCTGCGCTTCACCCTGACGAGCTTCGCTGCCATGGGCCGCGACATCAAGCTCTCCGAACAGCGCATCGAAGGCTACAAGCACTTCATGAATAAAATCTGGAACGCTACCCGCTTCGCCATGATGAACCTGCCGGACGAGATTCCCGCAGTGGACGTCAGCGAGGCCGAAGGATTGGCCAACAAGTGGATTCTCCACCGGCTCGAAGAGGGCAAGAAGACCATTGCCGAGGCCACTGGCGAGTACAAGTTCAACGAGATCGCCCAGACACTCTACAAGTTCATCTGGTCCGAGTTCTGCGACTGGTATCTGGAAATGGTCAAGCCCGCCCTCTACGGCGAGGATGAAGCACAGAAAGCAGCCACCCAGAAGGTGCTGTGGACCGTGCTCTCCGAAACCATGATCATGCTGCATCCGGTCACTCCGTTCATCACGCAGGAAATCTGGACGTCATTGCCCCGACCTGCCGGTGATGACCGCAGCGACGATATAGCCACCCTGCTGTTCCCGGAGATGCGCGATCAGTGCCTGAACGAGGATGTGGTCAAGGAGATGGAGCTCTTCATGGGCGTTGTTTCCGGCACCCGTAACATCCGGACCGAGTTGCTCATCGAACCCGCCAAGAAGCTCGACCTGCTCATCAAGACCGTCAATGATGAAGACAAGGCAGTGCTTGAGGCGAACGTCAACCTGATTCAGTCCCTGGCGCGTGTCGAAAACGTGACCATCGGTGCCGATGTCGAAGCTCCCAAGGCTTCTGGCGCTGCAGTTATTCAGGGGCATGAGCTGTCGGTTCCGCTGGAAGGCGTCGTGGACTTCGAGTCCGAACTGGCCCGTCTGGACAAAAATCTGAAAAAGCTTGAAAAGACCATGAAAGGTGTTTCAGGCAAGCTGTCCAATCCCGGCTTCGTCAACAATGCGCCCGAGGCTGTTGTCGAAAAGGAAAAGGGCAAGCTCGCTGAAATGGAAGAAGAAAAGAATAAACTGACCCAGCTCAAGGAACGCCTTGAGTCGGTCATGGGCTAATTGAAACAACCCAGGGAAATCTCATATACGTGTTTTCCCCGGATTCTCTTTCAGAACGCTTCGGCGCGCCGCCGGTTACGAAAGGGAAGAATAGACGCATCAAAGGCGGCGACTGTGCACGGCAAAAACGTGCATCCATATGGTGACTATAATATCGGCGCACCCGGTCCTGTTAAGACCGTATGACCACCAAGCGCCGCAACAAAAAGTTTTGGAGAGTCCGGAGAACTTTTTTCAAAAGGTTCTCCGGTCCCCGAAGGGCCGCCGGAGGCAATTCTTATGGCAAACGTATTCTTAGTTGGAGCTGGACCGGGCGATCCGGGCATGTTGACCCTTCGTGCGAAGGAGATCATCGAGACCTGTGACATCATGATTTACGACTATCTGGCCAACGCCGAATTCCTGAAATGGTGCAAGCCGGAGTGTGAAATCCTGTATGTCGGCAAGAAGGGTGGCGATCACACCCTGCCCCAGGATAAGATCAATGACCTGATCGTCGAGAAATCCCGCTCGGGCAAGGTTGTCTGCCGACTCAAAGGTGGCGACCCGTACGTCTTCGGGCGTGGCGGCGAAGAAGGCGAAGAGCTGGTGGAAGCCGGTATCGATTTTGAAGTGGTGCCGGGCATCACCGCCGGTGTGGCAGCGCCTGCCTATGCCGGTATTCCGGTCACCCACCGCGACCACACCACCTCCGTCTGCTTCATCACCGGACACGAAGACCCGACCAAGGGTGAATCCGGTCACAACTGGGAAGTATACGGCAAGTCCACCTCCACCCTCGTTTTCTACATGGGTGTCGGCAATCTTCCGATGATCGCCGAGAACCTCATGAAAAACGGCCGTGCGGCTGATACGCCGGTGGCACTGGTCCGCTGGGGTACGCGCTGCAACCAGACCTCGTTTGTCTCCACACTGGAGAACGTGGCCCGCGAAGCCGAAGAGCGCAAATGGAAGGCTCCGTCCATCATCATCGTTGGCGGTGTCTGCTCCCTGCACGACAAGCTGGCATGGTTCGAGAAGAAGCCCATGCTCGGCCAGGGCGTTGTCGTCACCCGCGCCCGGGAACAGGCCAGCGGGCTGGTCAATATCCTGAGCGGTCACGGCGCCTGCGTACATGAGTTTCCCACCATTTCCGTGGAACACCTCGATGACTACAACGAAGTGGAAACCGCCATTCTGCAACTGGCTCGTTACCAGTGGGTCGTTTTCACCTCGGTCAACGGTGTGAAATTCTTCTGGGAACAGCTGAATGCCATCGGTCTGGATTCCCGTATCCTGGGTGGCATTCAAGTTGCCGCCATCGGTCCCGCCACTGCGGATGCTTTGAAGGACAGGGGGATCAACCCGGATTTCGTACCCGAGAAGTACGTTGCCGAACACGTTGTCGAAGGCTTGTTGAAGCTGGGCATTCAGGGACAGGATGTTCTCATCCCCCGCGCAAAGGTTGCACGTGAAGTGTTGCCCGAAGAGCTGAAAAAAGCCGGTTGCAATGTCACGGTTCTTCCCGTGTACGAGACCAAGCTGGCCGAAAGCTCCGGCGACGATATCGTGGCTGCCCTTGATAACGGTGACATCCAGTATGTGACGTTCACCTCTTCCTCCACGGTCGAGAACTTCTTTGAGCTGGTGAAGCCGGAAGTCTTCAAGCAGTACCCGGACGTGAAGATTGCATCCATCGGTCCCATCACCACCAAGACGGTTGAACGCTTCGGATTTACGCCCAACCTTGAGCCGGAAGATTATACCATCCCCGGCCTTGTTGATGTGCTCTTGAGCGACGCCGACTAGTCGAAACATCTTGCTATTACATTGAAAGGCCATCCTGTTTATCAGGGTGGCCTTTTTCTATATATTACTGGATTTGTGCGATAAAACGTGTATATTTTTTATAGCCATTGTCCGTTGATCCAGAGTTGAGGAAAGGTAATACAGGTAGTAGCCGTGTCTATTGAGTATAATTGTACAATCGTTGATGGGTATGTCCTGGTGACTGCGTCAGGAACTTCCGAAGAAGCAAGTGAAATGTTGCATTTCATTGATGCTGCCATGGAAGAGTGTCGGCTTAACGATGCCCAAATGATGATGTTTGATTTGCGGGAATTGTTCTACGGCCGAGAATATGGCGGGACATATGATCTTGCGGTGCAATGCATCAAGCGCATGAACAGGGAGCGTCCTCTCAGGGTGGCTCTGTTGGTCCGGCCTGAAAGAATGGAGTATGCGCGTGTGTATGAAACCATCGGCGTCAGCCATGGCGCACGCATCAAGGCGTTTGAACGACCGACCCTGGCGAGTGTCTGGCTTAAGTCCTAGCTACATACTGTACTTGGAAAGAATGGTGGTTTGCTGGCCGCTGTTTTTGATCGAATCCAGTGCCTTCTGGAGGCGTCTTACGACATCCCTGTCCATATCTTTGTTTGCAGCAAAATAGAGTGTGGTGTCGAGAAAGGGGTGGACCACTTCATATTCATCCGCGTTATGCCCCATGCTTTGCAGACTGTGAAAGAATGCGGCCTCATTGACAAGGAGCAGGTCAATACGTCCCTTCAGGAGTTTTCTGATATTCAGATCGATGGAGTGGACACTGTGGATCTTGTTTTGTGCAACGCCCATGGAAACAAGCATTTGTTCTGCGGCACTGTCCCGGATGGTTCCAACAATATATTTTTCGGTCACTTGATCAATGCTTTGGAAAGTTATCTTTGATGCTTTTCTTGCGATGAAGCTGGCCTTCAACGTCTGAATGGGACCAATCCATTGGACCAGCGCTTCGCGCTCCACTGTTCGTGCCATGGGAAACAATATGGCGTTTCGATTGACCTGGACTTCTTCATATCCCCTGGCCCAGGGCCAAAAGCGAATACTTTCAACCGGGCAGTCTATCTGCGCCTGTTGCGTCATCTTTTCAAACAGCTCGACAGCCACTCCCATGGGGCGTCCCTTACTTGTGTAGCAGTATGGGGGATTTTCCTCAGCCATGGCCAGGAGTGTCTGTGCCTGCACAGGTGAAGCCCACCCAAAGAGGAATATGAACAGTAGTAGTAAGCAGTGTTTATTTATATACATAGTGGTTTTAAATAGATTTTTCACCATTCGATTTCCTATCACATTTTCAGGGAAGTGCAAGTGCGGGGTGGTAGGAGTAATAATTTGAATGGAATCCGTATTCTCTCCTTGAAAAAAATACCGGTTTACGACAACTACCACCGGAGCGACGTATTGTTGCGTTCCATCGATGTCCAATCACTGTCTGGTTTGAAACAGGGTTCAAGGAGTGTACATGTCTTTGCCTATCGCCGTTCTCGTTTCCGGCAGCGGGTCCAACCTGCAATCCATCATCGACCGCATCGAGGTGGGAGCGCTTGATGCTGAAATCAAGCTTGTCATCTCCAATAAGGCCAATGCCTACGGCATTCAGCGGGCAAAGAAGTACGGACTGCCTTACAAGGTGTTGCTTCACAATGATTTTCGCTCTCGTGAAGATTTTGACCAGGCCATGGTGGATGCTATCCACGCGGCCGGTATCGGTGAGGACGGGTTGGTCGTCATGGCCGGTTTCATGCGCATCGTCACCACGACATTCCTGTCGCCATTCGAGGGGCGAGTCATCAACATCCACCCCGCGTTGCTGCCGAGTTTTCCCGGCGTGAACGGGCAGGCCGATGCAGCGGACTACGGCGTCAAGATTGCCGGATGCACCGTCCATTTTGTCGATGAGCAGATGGACCACGGTCCTGTGATCATCCAGGCCGCCGTGCCATGTCAGGCCGGTGAGGATGGCGACGCTCTCGAACCCCGTATCCTCAAGATGGAACACAGAATTTTCCCGCAGGCCATTCAGTGGTTTGCCGAGCGGCGTCTGAAGATCGTGGGCCGTCACGTGGAGTTGGCTGTTTCCGGTCGTCCGGCAGCGAACCAGCCCATGGCAGCGATCGATCCGCCGGTTCACGCCCTGGTCTGGCCTCCCCTTGAAGAAGGGTTTTAGGTCGTTTTTCCAATCCTTCCGAGGGATGTAGTCGAAACCGGTTCAACAAAGACCGGTTTCGCGCTATGGTTGTCCCTCAACCATACAGAAAAAGGAGTTCGTTCATGAGTGCCAGTCGACCTACCACAGCTGATCGCGGAGCCATCCTCAAGCGCCTGTTGATCACCTTGGTCTGCATGATATTTTTTGAGGTGACGGCCCTTTTGGTGCAGTTGACCGTGATCTTTCAATACGGCTATCTGCTGATCGCCAAGAAACGGAGTGAACCGTTACGTCAGTTTTCCAATACACTGGCGCAGTTCGGCTACCGTTTGATGCGTTACAACACGCTCAATGAAAACAAGCGTCCGTTCCCGTTCAACCGGTTCCCGGAAGAGAGTGAGTGCGAGCCGCCCGAAAAACAGGTCCTGTTCAAGTAAGATGCAAAGTAGCTATCGATTTTTTTGTAATCAGGATTGCCAGTACTTTCCCTGTCACAAGACGGAAAAGCCTGATGAGTTCAACTGCCTGTTCTGCTTTTGTCCGCTGTACTTTTTTGATGATTGCGGAGGGCGTTTTACGGTGCTCGAATCCGGGGTCAAGGATTGCACCAATTGCCTTCTTCCACATCACCCGAAAGGGTATGATCACATCCTGAAGAAACTCAGGAAGCGTTTTGATGCCATTCGTGAGGGAAGCGACGGGTAGGATCAGCTCGGGCCGTTCCCGGTCTTCAACGGGGAGTGCGTCATATAGTGCTCGAATTCCCGCGTCAGCCGTGTTTGTTCTTTGGACATGACCCGTGCCTGCGCCTCCATATCCAGGTCCGTGTTCTGAAACCGACACAGGGAAATGAAGACGTTCTTGATTCTGGCGAGTTCCGCAGGTTTGTGCTTTTTCCAGTAATAATACGCAAGAATCTTTGCGGCGTTTTTGACGTGTTCCTTGGAGTAGGGAAGCCGCCGTTCATCCAGCAAGGATGTGTTGTCTTCGTCTTCCACCAGCGGCAGGACCGCAAGAATGACTTTTTTGGAGCGGTCCAGCGAGTCGGGACTGATGCGATAGACGACCTGCTTTTTGCGGGACTGAAGATACTTGATCAGATAGAGGATGGCGGTCAGGGTGAGGATGCCGGCCCATATTTCAAAGTCTAATACGTCGGACATGAACGTTATCTCTTGCGTGTCAGGTATGGTTTAAGGTTGATCCGATAGACTGCCGGATCGGCGCATTCCACAATTTCAAGACGATTCGTACTGTCGCTGTGACGGACAGCAAGATCAACCAGCTTCGATGGGATCGGATGCATGTCCGGATCAAGGATGATCTTGACCTTCGGCTGAAGCGGTTGGGCCGGGTTGGCCTCATAAACAATGGCGTAGTAACCGGAGTTGAGCTTGACCAGACTGCCCGAGGGGAAAATACCCAGGCATTTGATAAAGCTTTGCACTTCGACTGTGTCGAAATCTTGATCGCGCATTCCGTACATTATGGCAAGTGCCTTGTTGGGCAACATGGCGTCTTTGTACGATCTGTCACTTGTCAGGGCGTCATACACGTCGGCCAGGCTGATGATTCGCGCCAGGGCGGATGTGTTGTTGCGTGTCAGGTGTCCCGGGTAGCCACTGCCATTGAATTTTTCATGGTGATCGCGCACGGCTTCCATGATGGGAATCGGGATGTCACCCTGTTTGTGGAGTATCTCGTATCCATATCCCGGGTGCCGTTTGATCTCCTCGAATTCGGCGTGACTCAATCGGCCCCGTTTGTTGATGATCCGCTCAGGCACCACGGTCTTGCCGAGGTCGTGGAACATTCCGGCCATTCCGAGATCAAGCAGTTCGTTCCGTCCCAGCCCCAGATATTCACCGAATACAACAGCGATGGCAGACACATTGATGGAGTGCGTGTAGGTGTACTCATCAAAGTGAGACAGCTTGGAGAGGCATAGCAGGGTATCGGGATTTTGAATTGCGGAGTCGACGATCTGATCGACTGTCTCCACTGATGATTCGTAGTCCACTTTCCGTCCGAGCTTGGCATCGTGAATGATGCGGTGGGCGTGGGTCATGGCCTTATCATAAGCTTTCTGGGCTTCCTCGATGGCAGACTCGAATGGGACCCGCTTTTTTTGCTTCGGATCAACCGTGGACTGCTTGAGCATGGTGTCGAGGCGCTTTTCCAGAGGCTCTTCGCCAGGAATTTTCACTTCGATGAATGCCTGCTCATAACCAGCTTCTCGAATACGTTCGACCTGCTCCTTAGATCGAATGAGGCCGGGCTTGGTATACAGCCCCGGCAGGTGTTCCCATAAGTCGCTCGCCATCTTGACAATTGTCATGCCTGGCTTGAGCTGGTCTATGGTAACTTTCTTGATCATGGGCAGCAGATGTTAGTTTGTGTGTCGGGACAGCTTGTCTAAATACTTCTGAATGGCGTTCGTTTCCTTGTCGGTAATGTCCAGAAACATGCAGCCGAGGGATATGATGCCTTTTTCCTGTTGAATATTCTTTACCGCCACGGCCACCTTCAATTCGCCCAGGCTGCCGAGATTCATTGTCGCGATCAGGGCGTCGTCAACTTTGGTATTGCGCAATACGCCCCGTGTGTCGACTCGCGCTGACACTCTGCACCCGGTTTCACTGACATTGACAACCATGCATTCAATCTCTTCTTCCGTGGTGTGAATGGTGCCGTCAATGCTGCATTGTGAGCGAGGCGTGCGCCGCAGAGGAAGCTTTTCTATGATGTCCGGGTAGTCAAAGAAGATGAGAGGAGCCGGCTTGGAGATGGCGTTGTGCACGTGCGCCTTGAAACCATAGATGGTGCCCTGATTGACGTACTTGATTACGACCTCTCCTCCGAATTTGAGTTCCTTGCGGAGGGAGGATGGCAGGCGGACCTTGGCTATGATGTAATCATAGGGATCAAGGCCGATGATGGTGCCACGGTAACTGTGTTCGTAGCCCGGAATGCGAAGGATGACTTCCTTGCCCGGGGGGATGTCCAGTTTGACACCGGGAATCCGGGTGACTTTGGTGTCGTTTGGAACCGAGGCGGTGTTGCCTGCTGAAGAGGTATCAGATGTCATTATCTTTCCTGCTGTCCGATGGATTGCTGTCGTTTTCTGTATAGCGCTGTCTAATACAGATTGGCTTATTTTATAGTAGCGAACAGCGAAGTCTCTGTCGACTGGTAAGTCATGCTCTCTCTTTTTAGAAAACCACGGCCTCAAACCAAAGGATGGTTGTACCCGGCTCCTTCCATGCATCGGGATCCAGTCCGGCCTTGAGACAGGTCTGGGAGAGGAATGTTTCCCGGTCCCATCCCCATTCCACAGGGACTTGTGGCAGGAGCAGGCCCGAGCGTCCGTCGCGGGACATGATCAATCCATGACGGCCGACTTCCACCTTTTCTGGGTCCGGGCAGACATCAATGGGGCTCAGAATGGAGATTTCGTACTCCAGCGCATCCACATCGTGCTCGTTGACCGCAGGGAATCGCGGGTCATGAAAGGCTGCCTGCTGGGCCATGTCCCATACCGTGCGGAACAGTTTGCCACTGCCCTGCACATTGCCGATGCAGCCACGCAGGTTGCCGCCCATCTTCAGGGTGACAAAAGCGCCCAGCTGTTCCCGAAGCTTGTCCGTGGGCGGTTCCGGCGGGCCGAAAGGACCGTCTGACGGATTGATCCCGAAAGCAACGGACTGGGTCACCAGTTTCTTGAGGTAGTCTTTTTCTTCCTGTGTCAGGGAGAAGACGAAATCAGGCATTATAACTCCTTGTTTTTGGCTGCGGGAACAAAAAACATGCCCGCAAGCCCCAGCCCGAACAAAACAATGATGGCTGACATGCCCACGCGCTGACTACCGGAGGCGAAGGTCAGCCAGCCCACGAGCAGTGGCCCGAGAAAGGATGTCAGTTTGCCGGACAGGGCGAACAGCCCGAACATCTCTCCGCGCAGTTCGGCTGGTGCGACCCGGGCCAGGTATGATCGGCTCGAAGCTTGTACCGGCCCCACAAATATACCCACTGCCAGTCCGAAAATCCAGAATAGCGTGAGAGATTCCACCAGCAGGATGAGCACGCCGCATCCGGTCAGCCCTGTGAGCGAGACCAGAATGGTTTTTCGCGGGCCGACCTTGTCATCCATCCAGGCAAAAGCAGCAGCACCAAGTCCGGCTGTGACATTAAGCCCTATGCCGAAGATGATGACCTGGCTGGAGGTCATGCCGAATGTTCCGGCAGCATATATGCCGCCAAAGGCGAACATGGTAGTCAGTCCGTCATTGTACAGCATACGCGCCAGCAGGAATATGGCGATGTCCTTGTAGTTTCTAACTTCACGTACGGATCGCCTGATCTGGCCCAGCCCCTGCGACAGGGCTGTCCTGAGGGGGACGCCTGTGCCTGGTGCATCCGAGGTGAACAGGAAGAGGGGAATACAGAAGATGAGGTACCACAAGGCTGTCAGAGGCATAATCGCACGGATGTGCGCGGCCTGTTCTCGGGGAACATTGAACCATGCGCCTTGCTCTACAAAGCCGTACAGCGCAATCAACAGGAGCACCAGCCCACCGGCGTAACCCAGTCCCCATCCCCATCCTGACCAGCGTCCGACACTTTTATCGTCCGCCAATCGAGGGAGCATGGCATTGTAGAATATCATGGCGTACTCGCTGCCCAGCGTGCCGATTCCGGCCAGTATCAGTGCAAGGGGGATAAAGGATGCGTCGGGCCGGACAAACCAGAGCAGGGCCGTAGCCGTGATGCATAGGGCGGTGAAGGTACCCAGCCATGGTTTGTGCCTTCCGGTGCGGTCGGCCACAGCACCGAGTAGCGGACCGCCGATGCCGATGATCAGACCGGCAGCACTCATCATGTTGCCCCACAGTGCCGTGCCGATTGCTTCGTCCTGTGCTACGGCCTGGGTGAAGTAGGCCGCAAACACAAATGTCTGCACCAGGGCGGCGAACCCTGAATTGGCCCAGTCATAGAGCGCCCAGGACCACAACCCCTTGAGATTGCGCTTTGTATGGTGCGAGGAGGACATGGTGGCATCCTACTGGATGCCGCGCCGTGTGCCAACGAATCTTTTGCTGAAGAGAGGTGGTCAGTCGCCCAGTGCTTCGCGACATGCCTGAACAAAGTGCTCGGCAATGCTTGGGTGACTGGCGAAGTGAAGGTGAACGTAGGAGCCGAGGGTGTTCGCATGAATGAACCCTTCGGGATTCGGAAGGGCGCCCTTGCGTCCCGACATGGCGTAGATGGTCGGTGTGGTGGAAATGTCAGCGTCAGCCTGGATGGTGGAGTAATGGAACTCATGGCCCCTGATGGTGGCTCCAGCCGGTCCGAGCAGGGACGAATCCCTTGTCTGTACTTCGCGATATCCCAGCGCCCGGAACCGCTCGCCCATTTCTGCCCGGAAGGGGAAGACGCCGGACATGGCGTATCGGCCACGGCTGGTGATGATGTCTTCCATCAAATACATGAAGCCGCCACACTCGGCATACACGGGCTTGCCTGATTCACAGAAATCCCTGATCTCGCGCCGGAGTTTGTTGTTCTGGCCCAGCTCGAAGGCATACAATTCCGGGTAGCCGCCGCCTAGATATAGACCGTCCAGCGCATCAGGCAGACGGTGGTCATCGATGGGAGAAAACTCCACCAGTCGCGCTCCGGCTTCCCGCAGCAGGCGCAGATTTTCTTCGTAGTAGAAACAAAAGGCAGCATCCTTGGCCACGCCAATGGAGATCGTCGGCACTGTCGGCACAGGCTCAAAGGGGGCCACGGCGTCCACATCGGGCAAGGCGCTCAGGAGCGTGTCCATGTCCAGCCCGGATTCGACCCAGTCGGCCAGCCGTTCATAGCGATCAAGCCCATCCTCATCGCTTTCCGTGGTGACCAGACCGAGGTGGCGTGACGGGGTGGTGATGTCCTCGTCACGTTTGAGACAGCCGAGAACAGGGACATCGGGCAGTATGGTCATGGCTTCGGTGAGCAGTTCGGCGTGGTTATCGCTGCCGACGCGGTTGAAAATGATGCCGGCAATGGTCACGTCCGGGTCAAAGGAGGCATATCCCGAGACCAGTGCGGCTGCGGATCGGGCCATGGAGCGGGCATCAACCACGAGGATGACCGGCAGGCCGAGTATCTTCGCCATCTGGGCGGTGGAACCCGCGTCGTGAGTCCCGGAGATGCCATCGAACAGGCCCATGACACCTTCCACCACGGCCACGTCGCAGCGGGATGCGTATCTGTTGAAAATATCGACATTGGTGGCGGCATCGAGCATCCATCCATCGAGGTTGTGGCTCGGCACCGGGGTCTCTCCCGCACCACACGCCATGGCGTGGTGACCCGGATCAATGAAGTCGGGGCCGCACTTGAACGGCTGGACATGGATGCCTCGTCGGGCAAGAGATGCCATAACCCCAAGCGATACGGACGTCTTGCCGCAGCCGCTGTGTGTTCCCGCTATGACGAATCCCTTGATAGTGCTCATGAAGTCCCCTTGAAAGACGAAATTATACCAGCCCCTTCTTGGTCAGGAATGTGAGCATCTTTTTCCCCTCGGGATGCTCTGGATTGAGGGCGAGGCACTTGATGACCGCCTCACTGCTCTCCTTCCATTTCTCGCGTTCAAACTGGGCGCGGGCGAGATTGAACCAGAGATTCTCGTCATCGTTGGAAATCTCGATGGCTCGTTTGTAGTAATCCACAGCCTGACCCGTGAGTTTCTTTTTGCGCAGGGCTATGCCGTATTCATTGAACAGGTGCTTGTGTTCGTCGGCAAAGGCGGAGTCCAGGTTGATGATACGGTCGAAAACCTTCTTGGCGCGATCCACCTCGTCACGCGCCAGCAGGCACAGTCCGATGCCGAAATTGGCACGGACATTCTGCTCGTCCAGATTGAGTGCATTGGCGTACTCATATTCAGCGGTGAAGGTCTCGTTGCGCTTGCGGAATTTATCGCCACGGGCGACCGATTTCTGCACCTTGCGGATGTTGCTGATGACTTCATTGTAAAGCTGCGGCATGGGGAGGTAGTCATTGAGCAATTCGTCCAGAGTGATTTCCTCAATATGGCCGGATGGGACTTTCTTGTTGTTCAGTCCCTGCAACTCCACGGTGGTATCGTTGACCTGGCGAGCGTAATAGATGGCCGTCTGTTTGACACGGCGGGCGGTGGTGCCAGTGCCGATTTTTGCCATGCGTTCAATGGAAAAAACGCCTTCGATATATCCGTCGTCTGTGGTTTTGTTCATGTGTGCAGCGTGTTGTTAGGTTGTTTTTATCAAATCTCCGAATACGATACACTGCTTTTGCGGCGCTGAGAAGCCTCATGACCTCCTATTCCCCATTTGGAAGCGGCTCGGAACGCAGGACCATATACCCGGCCAGTCCTGCCAGGGCCGATGCCCCGAGAATGGCTGTTTTGGCCGCATTGAGCATCTCGGGCGAATCGCTGAATGCGAGGGCTGCAATGAACAGCGACATGGTGAATCCGATACCAGCCAGCAGTCCGGCCCCGACGAATTGACGGATATTCATGCCCCCGGGCCAGCCTCCGGATGTCTTGACCAGAATCCATACGGAAATTGTGATTCCGAGCGGCTTGCCAAGGACCAGTCCAAACAGTGTCCCCAGTGCAACCTGACTTGCCATCAGAGCCGCGAAGTCTCCGCCGAGCACCACACCTGCGTTGGCCAGCGCGAAGACGGGCATGATCAGGTAGTCGGCCACCGGGTGCAGGGTGTGTTCCAGACGTTGCAAGGGCGTTTGCGCCCGCACCGCCACATGCTGCATGGCGAGCAGGGTGGAATTCATGGTCGGATTGGTCAGAACCGATTTTCCCGGTTCGGCTGCCTTGCTGTACTCACGGAGAATGGCTGTGGCATTGAACTGAAACGCGTCAGAATCGCAAGTGGTTCGCCCTGGAATAGTGAAGGCCATAAGTACGCCTGCCACTGTGGAGTGAACACCGGATTTGAGCACGGCAAGCCATAGCAGAGCGCCGACAATGGCATAGAAAAGCGGGGCTCGAATACCCAACCTGTTGCCGATAAAGGCGATGAACAGGAGCCCCATGGCGATCAGCAGCATGTTCATGGCAATCCCTGACGAGTAGAACATGGCGATGACCAGTACCGCGCCGATGTCATCGACAATGGCGACAGCGGTCAGAAAAATTTTCAGCTGATAGGGAATGCGGTCCCCGAGCAGGGCGAGAATGCCAAGGGCGAAGGCAATATCCGTGGCCATGGGGATTCCCCAACCATGGGTGCCTGGTCCACCTATGTTGATCAGTGCATAAATGACTGCCGGGGCGACCATGCCGCCAATGGCAGCGAATATCGGCAACACTGCCTGCCGCTGGGTTGAAAGTTCTCCGACCATGAACTCGCGTTTGATCTCCAGGCCGACCACAAAAAAGAAAATGGCCATAAGGCCATCATTAACCCACAGAAGCAGTGGTTTGGACAGGGTATACTCGCCGTAACCGACGGTGAAGTGCGTTTCCCAAACAGCGATATAGTGCGCTCCCCATGGCGAGTTGGCCCAGATAAGGGCTGCGAGGGCGCTGATGATAAGCAGGATGCCACCGGTCGTCTTGGAACGGAAAAAGTCCTGGAAAGGTTGGAGAACCTGATCAATGGGTTCGAGGCCGCAGGATATGATGTTTCTGAGTGCCATTCGAAGCTCCGGGTGGACGGGCTGCGCCCGTGTTCAAAATTACTACATGCTTGCTTTGACGAGAAGCGACGTCGCCTCTTCTACTGATAGAGGCTTGTAGAATAGAAAACCTTGGACGTATCGGCAACCTTCGCTTTCCAGAAAGATGAGTTGCTTGGGTGTTTCCACCCCTTCGGCTACGATTTTGAGTCCCAATGACTCGCCAAGGGAAAAAACGGTGCGCACAATTGCCTGACTATCCAGGTTGTCCTCGACGTCAGAAATGAAGGAACGATCCACTTTGACCACATCAATGGGGAATCGTTGGAGATAGGAAAGAGAAGAGTAGCCGGTGCCAAAATCATCGATACATACATGTATGCCTAAATTCTTGAGCTGCTTGAGGATGTCTTCGGCGATGGACGGATTGTCCATGAGTGCGCTTTCGGTGATCTCAAGGTTCAGGTGTTCCGGGGCCATGGACGAGTCTTCCAGTGCCCGTTTTACCTGACCGGGAAGCATGGACTGGCCGAAGTGTTTTCCGGATACGTTGATGTTGAGGGTGAGAGGGCCTGATAGCATCGTGCCGAAGCGGTTTTGCCATTCCGTTATTTGCAGGCAGGCATTGCGAAGAACCAGACTGTCGATGGCGTAGATGAGGCCGGTGTCCTCAGCCAGCGGGATGAACTGATCCGGGCTGATCATGCCGTGTTTCGGGTGACGCCATCTGACCAGCGCCTCGAATCCGCACACCTCTCTGGTCTCCAGGCAGATGATGGGCTGGTACACCACCTCGAACTCGTTGAGGTCCACGGCACGTCGCAGGTCAGTCTCCAGCGCCATGAGCATGAGCGCCTGATCGTGCATCTTCTGGTTGAAGACCTTGAAGCGTGACTTGCCAAGCTCTTTGGCGCGGTACATGGCTGTATCGGCATCACGCAGCAGCGCTTCAGGGCGTTCATATCCGTCCGTTTTGAGAACGATGCCCATGGAGGCCGAGGTGAAGACCTCGTGTCCCTGAATATGGAAGGGTTGGCGAACGCCGTCGAGAATGCGGCGGGCAATGGTGATGGCATCGCGTGGGGCCGTGATTTCCTCCAGAAGTATGGCAAACTCATCCCCGCCGAAGCGGGCGACCGTATCAGTCTCGCGAGCACAGGTTTCCAGAATGCGTGCCACGTTGCGCAGCAGTTCATCGCCGGTATCATGCCCCAGGGAGTCGTTGATGACCTTGAATCGGTCGAGGTCCATGTAGATGACGGCGAAGAGGTGCTTGCGGCGTTTGGCTCGGGCCATGGCCATGTGCAGATGATCCAGAAACAGGGCGCGGTTGGGCAACCCGGTCAGCGAATCGTGGAACGCCTGCCGTTTGAGTTGGTCCTCCGCCTTTTTGCGCAGGGTGATGTCCTCCACCGACCCTTCGTAGTACAAAACGCTCCCATCGGTATCACGGATTAGACGCGTGTTTTCGGATATCCAGATGATGCGGCCATCCTTGCGCCGTATCTTGGAAACAAAACTGATGACCTCGTCATTGTCCTGTATATGTTCAAGAAATGTCGTGCGCCTTTTTGGGTCCACGTACATTTGGGTGCCGATATCGTAGATGGCTCCCATGAGATCCTCGGGCGAGCTGTAGCCGAGAATGCGGGCCATGGCCGGGTTGGCGCTCAGGAAGCGACCGCTTGGCGACGTCTGATAAATTCCTTCTACAGCGTTTTCAAAGATCGAGCGGTACTTCTTTTCGGTCTTGCGGAGGGCCTCGCCAATGACTTTGCGTTCGGCTATCTCGATTTTCAACTGGGTATTGGCCCGGATAAGCTCGCTGGTGCGTTCTTCGACCGTGTCCTTGAGGGCGTCGCGGGCTTCTTCCAACTGACTGGTTTTTTCTTTGACCCGTTGTTCCAGATTCGTCACCAGTTCGGCTATGTGCATGGCCATGGATTGCATGGCTGTGGCCAACTGCCCGACTTCATCCTTGGACTTGATGACCGGAACATCGGAAAAATCCTTGTTCGCCACGCGCCTGGCGTAATCAGCCAGTTCTCCCAGCGGTCGTGACAGGTTGTGGAAGAAGAGAAAGGCGAGGATGGTACTGGCGCCGAACAGCGTCAGGGTCAGGAGTTGCTGCTCCATGACTGATTCCCGGATATTCTGCTCGATCACCTTGGAATCCATACCGATATGAACGTACCCTCCCAGCCCGGAAAGGATAGGGCGGGCGACATGCAGATTGGGCCCGTCGTTAAACGTCACATCACGGAGAAGGTGCTCGTCGCCGCTGAGCAGTTTGGCTGTGTCATTGCTTAACTGCTGTATGAATTCAGGGACCTGTGGCGTGAATGTGTGAGCGATAACCTCACCGGCGTCATCGGTGACCACGACGTAGGAAACACCGGCTATGTCCTGGTATTGGGCGATTCGGGCCTGCACGCTGCCGGCATCCAGTTGGAGGATGCTTTCAATATCGGATTCAGCGACACTGCTTGCCAGTGCCAGCGCCTTGGACTCGTACTCCCGCGTCATTTCCCTTTTGAGGCGTGTGGTAAACATGAATGACGTGACCACAGCCAGGACTCCGAAGAGAAGGAACATGAACAGGAGCGGCTTCAGAAAGAGTTTGGGTGCCTTCATTTGCGCCACCTCGTCCAGTCCGTTATGGGACGGAATACTCCATCAATGACGGTCGTGTAGAAAACCGTATCAAGCCCTTGTCTGCCCTTGCTGAAATCAACCGGATACCCAATGCCGAGATCAAAGTTGCTGATGGATTCGATTACTTCCGGGATGCGGGCCGGAGTGGGATTGTCTCCCATTCGGCGGAGCATTTCCACAAGCACAACTCCATTGAGATATCCTTCAAAACTCACATAGCTGAATCGGCGAGGCACATATTGATCATCATCGCCAGACCACCCCTTGTAGTTGTCCATCAGGGATCGATAGAGGCGGACTCCGGGCAGGCTGGTGTCTTCATAGCACGGCACCACCTGGGAGTTGATCAACTTGCTCGTGTAATCCCTTCCGTTCTTTCGGCCTGCCTCATGCAACAGTTCAAGCATTTTGTCACTGTTGGCAAAGGAGAGCCCTGCAACGGGGATGGTCTCCCCGAGATCACGCAGATCACGGATGAGCGCCCCCTGGGAGGCGTAGGTCCCGATGCAGATGATGGCGTCAGGATCTTTCTCCATGAGCAATCGGGCTTCCCACGAAAAGTCATGAGAGAATGATTCCCCTCGTTTGTAGGCGGCCTCGCTGACAATGTTCAGGCCGTGGCGCCTCAAGGCCCGTCTGACCCCATCCCATCCGGTGCGGCCATAGGCGTCGTTCTGGTAAAAGACGGCGATTCGCTTTCGTCCGACACTGACCAGATTGTCCACAAGTCCGGCTGTCTCATCGAAATAGGAGGCACGCAGATTATACACGAACTGGCCGAAAGGCGGAGTCCGATGCGGTTGTGCGCCGGTTAGCGGGAAGAGCAGAAAAACATCATCATCAACAAACCGCTGGAGCAGGGGAAGAATGTGGTTGGTTGTTGGTGTCCCAACGTAGCTGAACAGCGCAAAAACATCATCTTTGATGAATTGCAGGGTGTTTTGAAAACAGGGAGCCGGATTGTAGCCGTCGTTGGCAGGAACTACCCGTATGGTTCGGCCGTGAACTCCGCCATTGGCGTTGACATGATCGAAATAGGCCATGAATCCACGGTAAAACTCGATTCCCATCTCCCCGTTGGCACCGGTAAAGGCAGCGGACATGCCAAATACCAGCTCCTTGTCCGGCTTCGCGTGTCCGGTGTGGGCTGGTAGAAGAAAGGAGATCGATAAGAGGATGAACAACCATAGTTTTGACACAGAAATGCAATGCCATTCCTCAAATAAAAAAGCAATTGTTCATACAGAATTTTTGATCAACCGCGTGAAAAAGCAGAGGTCAGTGTCGGTGAAAGAGGACGGTAATAAAAGAAGAGGAAGGGCGTGGAGGTCAGGATGCGTCGATGAATTCGCAGTCCATGGCCCCATCGTCGGAGATGGTAACGATGGCGAGAGAGCGGGATTCTCCCAGCGAGCCGGGGTTCAGCAACTGAACGCCCTCAATGACGGACCAGTCTTGGGCATGTGTGTGACCGTAGCAGACCAGATCGTATTCGGGCCCGAATGCCTGGGCTACCTTGACGGGAACCTGGGACCGCGGGCCCCAGCCGTGGGTTGCAGCAATGGTCAACGGGCCAACCTGTGCCGTGAGCATCGGGTCTAGCTGTTCCACCAGTCGAGGCTCCCAGTCGCAGTTTCCACGCACACACAGGAAGCGGTCATGCTGCATGAAAAAGGACCATGTATCGAATGTGGTGATATCGCCACAGTGAACCAGCACGTCCGCAGGGGCGAGCCACTGGTTGTAGACCCGCTCGAGCCATGGCTCGGGGGAGTGGAGGTGCGTGTCGGAAATAACGGCTAACCGCATGTCGGCAGGACTTATTCCTCGACCTTCTTGGCTCGGAATCGGATGTATGCGTCACGAACTGCGGCGTATTTGTCTACAGCGCCTTCGGTCATGACTTCGTATTCGTTACCGGTGAGCTGCAAGGAAAGCGAGTTCAGGTTTTTGTATGCGCGAATGGCTCCGAACTCGATGAGTGAGAGTTCGCCATAGGTGAGTGGGTCGAGGTAGGAATCACCAAGCCAACCGACACTGTCACGGATGGATGACGGGCCGATGAACGGCCATACAAGGTAGGCGCCATGCCCAAAACCCCATTTGCCGAGGGTTTGCCCAAGACCGTCGGCCGTCGGTTTTTCTGGCAGCCAGTTGCGCTTCATGGTCGAGGTAAAGTCGCCGAAACCGAGGAAGCCCCAGGTCGTGTTGGCGATGAACATGGATGTTTCCATGTAAGCCGCGTCAAACTTGCCCTGCAATACGTTGTTCACGAAGCGAACAGGGTAGAGCATGTTGGTGAAGAAGTTGCGAACCCAGCGTCTGGGCTGCGCAGGGACCACCCAAGCGTATCCGGTGGCTACGGGCTTGAAAACATTATGGTACATGAAGTCGTTGAAGTAGAACATGGCGTAGTTGAAACCGTAAAAGGGATCGGCAACCATGTGTTTTTCATCTTCTTCATATTCACCGTCGAAAAGGTCTTCGCCATAGAGGTCGCCCTCGCCTGTGTCAGTCAGGGCCACAACGGGCGCATCTGCCGGCAGGGTCGTATCTGCGATAGCCGCAGTCGAGATGCCGAAGCACAGGAGAAGAGCGAGAACGGAGCTGAGTATCAGACGGTGTTTCATGGCAATAACTATTCGGGTGCGACGACTGTTTCGGTCGTGTCACCGCTATCCAGTTTAGTGATTCGTTCGCGTATGAGTCGCAGCAGCTCCTCGGGGGAGCCGTCGTTGAGGACTTGCGCAAATTGGGTGCGGTAGTTGGACACCATGCTCACACCCTCGGCAACAACGTCGTAAATCATCCACTGCTGCCCATTGTCCCGCAGTCTGAATTCAATACTGATCGTTTTATCCTTGTCAATGATTTCCGTGAAGACCTTGGCCTTCCGCCCCTGGATTATTTCCTTGACGTAATTGACTTTCTGCCCGCCGTAAGCCGGGATTCGCTGGAGGTAGGTCCGTTGCAGCAGGTTCACGAACGCCTCGGTCAGGTCGTCCTGCATCTGCTTGGACATCTTGAGCCACGGCTTGCCTATGGAGTACATGGTGGCAAGGCGGAAATCGACATATTGTTCGGCCGTGGCGCGAAGAGATTCCAGGGCCTGCTCTTTGTTGGCATCATCCTGCATGGCCGGATCGGACAATTTTTCGATGAGCTTGTCCGCGCCTTCCTTGACCTGATCCATCGGTGAGATGGCAGGTGCCGCAGTTCCGGCTGTTGCCAACAGGAGTATGAACAGCAGTGCTATGGTGAGTGAACGTATACGCATATTTTTCAATCCTGATTCCTATTTGGTCACATCTCCGAAAGCGAACTTGCTGATAAGGTCTTCCATATCGAGCGCCGGATTGGTGTCGAACAGCGTGTCGCCATGTCCAATCGGTTCGCCCAGTCCGCCCGGAGTTATTTTGAGATACTTGTCGCCGATGAGTCCGTTTGTTTTGACGGATACAATGGCGTCATCCGTCAGTTCGACGCTCTTGTCAATGAGCATGTGCACATTGGCGACGCCGTTTTCCTGATCCAGACCGATTGTCTCGACAGTGCCGATCTTGACGCCGTACATCTGGACGGGAGCATGGACTTTCAAGCCTGAAATATCAGTGAAATTTGCTTCTACTGTATAGTAATTGTCGCCGAAAATGCGCACATTACCGAGCTTGAAGCTCATGTACGAGACGGCGAGAAGGCCTACCAGGACGAAGACGCCCACTGCGGTTTCCTTTTTCAATTTCAACATGTTCTATCCTTTGGAGCTGAATCTTTTTCACCCATGATGCTGTCACAGTTGCGTTTGAGCACATCCTGGCTCAATGGTGGCAGCGTCAGTCTGGGGGCACTGCGTTCGGGTGCGGCCCGATCGAGAAAACTGCGTAGGTACGGATCTTCCGTTTTCTTCAGGGTTTCGATGTCGCCCTGGAAGAGCGCGCGTTGTTCACCAAGGACGACCACATGATCCGCAAGGTTGCGCATGCTCGGGAGGTCATGGGTGACAACGATCATGGTCATGTCGAAGTTGCACATCATATCCAGAAGGAGGTGGTCCAACTCGGCAGACATGACCGGATCAAGGCCGGAGGTCGGTTCATCACAAAAGAGAACCTGTGGGTCCATGACCAGCGCACGAGCCAGTCCGGCCCGTTTGCGCATGCCGCCGGAAAGTTCATTGGGGAAGAGTTCCATGGCGTGGCCCAGGCCGACCATGGTCAGGCGGTCTTCAACAATGCGCATGATCTGCTTTTCGCTGAGGCGGGTGTGTTCCCGCAGGGGAAGCGCCATGTTGTCCTTGACCCGGAGTGAACCGAGCAGTGCGCCATCCTGAAAGAGGACGCCGGTGCGCTGGCGGATGCAATGACGTTCGTTGCGCGTGAGATCGCTGATATCATGCCCGCCAATGAAAATTTTTCCTCCGAGCGGTGGCTGGAGATTGAGGATGTGGCGCAGCAATGTGGATTTGCCCGAGCCTGAACCGCCGACAATCATACTCAGCTTGTTGCCGGGGAATTCGAGATCGAGGTCCTTGGCGATGACCTTTTCACCGTACCCTATGGCGAGCTTTTCTGTGCGTATGCTTGGAGCGCTCATATCAACCTACCACAGGAGCGACGTCAACACGTAGTCCGCCGCAAGAATGATGACACAGGATTTGACCACCGCGTTGGTGGTGGACTGGCTCACGCCTTCAGGACCGGCATGGCCGGATCGGGTGTGGGTCCAGTAGCCCTCAAAACAGCATATGGTGCAGACCAGTACGCCAAAAACAATCGACTTGATGAAGCCGCCTTCGATGTCGGCCCAGTTGAGCGATGTTTGCAGGCTGGACCAGTAGACACCTTCGTTGGCTCCGAGGAGTTTGACGCCGGTAAGCCAGCCGCCCCACATGGCGATGAGGTTGAAGAAGGCGGTGAGAATGGGAAAGCTGATGAGGCAGGCAACCAACTTGGGCGCAACCAGATAGCGCATGGGGTTGATGTCCATGATGGTCAGCGCGTCGATCTGTTCGGAAATGCGCATGACACCGATTTCAGCGGTCATGGCTGATCCGGCCCGGCCCGTGAGCATGATGGCGGTCAGCACTGGGGCCAGCTCTCGGACCATGGCCAGCGCGACACTGGTGCCGAGGAAGCCGTCTGCTCCAAATGTAGAGAGCGCATAATACAACTGCATGCCCATGACCATGCCCGTGAACAGGCCGATAAGGGCGATGACGGTCACCGACTGGACACCAATGAAGTATATTTGGCGAACGGACTTCGCAAACTGTCCCATGCCGGCGAAAATCAGCACGACCGCTTCCAGCAGGAAGAGGGTCATTCCACCGATTTCGTCCACCACTTTCCAGAACATGCTGGCGGGCAGTGCAAGGCTGAGAGAGCTTTTTTGTGCTTTTTCCGTCACGGTTAACCTGTGTTGTGGTTTAAATAGATGCGCTATCAACTATTATCATCAATTGAATAATACAGTTGTTTGAACGGGTTGAGAAAAGTAACCCACAATTTGCAGCTAGCAACGACTACGATGTACCCAAAAAAGAATGAAACGACAAGTGTTGTGCTGGGTAATCTATCGTTTTACTGTTTTTTTTCGGGGCTTTTCTATCAGGTCCGCTACTTCTTCTTGCCGTTTTTTCGGGTCCACCATGCCGGGTCGGGTCCGAGAAACCACCAATCCTTATGATCAGTCTTTACAATCGTTTCAGCAATTTCCTGTCCCCATTCGGTGCGGACGCGCTGCACGGCAATCTCCAACCATTCCCCGGCATACTTGTTCCCCATGTCCAATTCTTCTTTGAGAATGAGGATAAAATCAAGTTGATCAGCGTCCTGAGCCAGTTTGGCTTCAAGGGTGGCGGTTTCTTCCAGCTCTTCCCAGTAGCTGAGGATTTCCTCTTCCATTCCTGTGCCGCCCGTGGCGTGTTTCAATGCCATGGTCCGATCGGAATTGTTGTAGATGCGATTGACGTAGTTGAAATCGCCGGTCCGCGCTTCGTGCAGATCATGGAAAAGGCACATGTATGTCGTGCGGGCCACATCCGCTCCGGCCATCAGGGCCAGCACATGACCGATGACCGCGGTGCGGAACGAGTGCTCGGCAACGTTCTCGCTGCCGGACCCGAGAAATTGATACCCCGTGCGGGGCGTCTTGCGAAGCATGCCACACTCATTCAGAAAATCTACGATTCTGGTCGTTCTATCCCGACCTTTCATGTCCGCCATTATCTTCTCCGGTCCATTCGTCTTCTGCCGAAACGATGTGATTTCGATGTTATTACAGGGCAACCGATCAGTTGTCGGTTGCCCTGCTGTTATTTGTCGGGAAAGCGTTCGGAACACAGCTCTCCGGCTGCCCCCCAGTTTTCCTTGGGAACTTCGTCGATGATGACGGTGACGGCTTCCGGGGGACAATCGAGAATGCGTACGGCCTCCCGGGTCATTGTCTCCACCAGGTCCCGCTTCTTTTCTTTGGGCAAACCGGCCCAGGTCTCAACACGAAGTATTGGCATGATGCCTCCTAGCTGCGGTAATCCGCATTGATGGCAACGTATTCCTTGGTCAGGTCCGAGGCAAGGAGCATGCTGCTGCCGGAACCTTCGCCAATATCAAGGTGGATGACGATATCCCGTTCGGCCATGATCGGGGCAAGCAGGTCGTCCATGTCGCCGGGTTCGGGGGTGCCGTTGCGGAACACGAGAATGCCGCCGATTTTGAGGACAAGGTCTTCGGCATTGAAATTCGCCCCGGAATAACCGGCAGCGCAAACGATGCGCCCCCAGTTGGGATCGGAGCCGAACAGCGCGGTCTTGACCAGCGGGGAGTTGCCCACGGCACGGGCCACCAGTTCGGCGTCGTGGTCGGTCTTGGCGCCGGACACCTGGATGAACGCGACTTTGGTGCCTCCCTCGGCATCCATGACGATCTTGTAGGCCAAATCCTCCAGAATCGTCAGCAGGTGCTTGCGCAGGAGGATGTACTCTTCCTCGGTCTCAATGGCTACACCGGAGGCACCGTTGGCAAGGGCCATGACGCAATCGTTGGTGGAGGTGTCGCCGTCCACGGTGACGCGGTTGATGGTCAGGTTCACGCAATCGGTCAGCATGGTCTGCCACGCTTCGGTGGAGATATCCGCATCGCAGACGATGAACGAGAGCATGGTCGCCATGTTGGGCGAGATCATGCCTGCTCCCTTGCAGATGCCGAGAAGACGGACTTCGTTCCCGTCAATCTCGAAGGAGGTCTCGGCAATCTTGTGCACCGTGTCAGTGGTCATGATCGCCTTGGCGGTTTCTTCCGGGCCGACTTCGCCCAGAGAAGATGCCAGGCCGGGCATGGCCGCTTCCCATTTGGCCAGGTCGAACTGGGCACCGATGACGCCGGTGGAAGCCGGGAGCAATTCATCGGCAGGAACGCCAAGTGCCTTGGCTGCCAGATTGAGGGTTTCCCGACAATTGGCTCGGCCTTGGCCGCCGGTGCATGCGTTGGCCTGCCCGGAGTTCATCAGAAAACCGGACATCTTGCGGCCGTCCGCCAACATCTCCTGGCACTGAAGAACCGGTGCGGCCTTGAATTT
>MDTD01054608.1_pt1 | contig 69177 bp, 59 predicted proteins | sample 811221 | NCBI WGS metagenome assembly MDTD01 (sample SAMN05326646, study PRJNA326480) | marine metagenome | isolation source: seawater | place: Pacific Ocean: South West | collected 2011 | reverse complement strand
GGCCGCGCCCCGCTCTCCCGCCTCTTCGATCCGCGGCGGGGCGGCCTCAGGGCACCAGCCATTGCCGCGACAGCCGGCCCTGCGGCCAGTCGAAGGCGGCACGGCGATGGCCGTCCGCGCCCAGGTGCAGCCATTCCAGCCGGGTCACGGCAAACAGCAGGACGGCGAACCGTTCCCGCCCCGCTTCCGGATCGCCGCCCGCGGGCGGATGGCCCTGCTCCGGCCGGGCGATCGGCCTGCCCGGCCCCGGTTCCACCCGGTAGCAGAGCCGGCTCGACAGGCGGCTGTCGGCCCAGGCCCGGTCCGCCAGCGGCCCTGCCCGATGCACCGACACAATGCCGTCGATCCGCAGCTGGATCGCCGCCTCGCCGTCATAGACATGCAGGGCCGACCGCGGTTCCGCACCGAGATCCGCTACCTTCGCGGAGCGGATGTCGGTGTGCAGCCGCAGGCATCGCGCCTCTTCATCGACCGCCCGCAGCACGACGGTGCGGACGGAAGGCGCCCCGTCCGCCCGGACGGTGGCCAGCGCCGGCCGGTTCCATGCCCTGGCATCGCCGGCCGCACCGGCGGCCAGCAGGCGCCATGCCGCGTCCAGGATGCCGTCGAGATCGTCGGTCGATTGCGGCGGCATCGCGACACCCGGCTCAGCGCCGCAGCGCCGCCTCCACCAGGAACATCCGGTCATTTCCGAAATACATGTCGGTCCCGTCCACGAACATGGTGGGCGAGCCGAAGCCGTTGCGGGCGATCAGTTCGTCGGTATTCGCGCGCAGCCGCGCCTTCAGCTCCGGATCGCGCACCGCGGCCATGAATTCGGCGGTGTCGAAGCCGGCCTCGCCGGCGATCCCCTGCAGCACATCGTCCTGCGCGATGTCGCGGTCGCGCCCCCAATAGGTGTCGCCGACGATCATGTTGTAGCGATGGATCATGCCCCGGTCCTGCGCATAGAAGGCGCCGCGCATCGCCGCGGCGGAATTGACCGGGAAGACCGACGGCCGGAACTTGATCGCCACCCCGTAGTAGCGCGCGCAATCGGCCAGGTCCTTGCCCATGTGGCGATATTTCGGATGGTCGGGCGCGGCGCGGGTCTCGTAGACCTCCTGGTTGACGGCGTTGAAGACGCCGCCCACCAGGATCGGCTTCCAGACCAGGTCCGCACCCGCCGCTTCGGCCAGGGCCTCGACCCGGCTCGCCGCCAGGTAGGTCCAGGGACTGGACAGGTCGTAGAAGAACTCGAGCTTGTGCAAGGCGGCCTCCCCGGCTTTCCTATCGTTCATGCTGCGCCGGGATCTTGCCAGCGCCCGGCGGGCAAATCGAGCATGGCGGCCCCCGCCGGGGCGGGACGGAGGGACAAGGATGAGCGAAGCGGTTGCCGCGGGCGGGCATGCCTTCACCTGGTTCTCGCCAAAGACGGAGAAGCGCGGCAGCGGCATCGAAGGCACCGGCCTGTTCGCGAAAGCCCCCATCGCCGCCGGCGAATGGGTGGTGGTGAAGGGCGGCCATGTCATGGACCGGGCGACCCGCGACCGGGTGGCGGAAGAACTCGGCCCGGCGGAGATCCAGATCGGCGACGACCTGTTCATCGGCCCGCTGAATGCGGCGGAGCGGGAGGGTTCGATGATGCACCTCAACCATTCCTGCGACCCGAATGTCGCGATCCAGGGGCAGATCGTCTTCGTCGCGCTGCGCGACATCGCGGCGGGCGAGGAACTGGCCTTCGACTACGGCACCGGCGATGACGACGACTGGGAAATGGCCTGCCGCTGCGGCAGCGCCGCCTGCCGCGGCACGATCACCGGACGGGACTGGTGGAAACCGGACCTGCGACAGCGACATGCCGGCCGCTTCGCCGACTATCTGGCACGGCGGACCTCAGCCCTTCGATACGGCCGGCCGCAGCGCCGGCCGGCGGGGCACGGCAGGCCCGTCCCGATTGCTGGCAGGCAGCGACGCCGCGGCAACGACGGCGAGCGCCGCGGCCCGCACCGGCCGACCGCCTTCCCCCGCGGGACGGAGCAGGCGGACGGCACCGCGCCGCATGTGATCCGCCGGCTGCGGATCTGTCTGCGCCAGGGCTGCAGCGGCCGTGGCCAGGCCCAGCGCCAGCAGGGCCCGCGCCGTCGGATCCGCCGGCGGGTCGCCGCGCAGGCGGCTCTCGGCGGCTGCCAGGATCGCGGGGCGCGCTTCCGCCAGTCCCGCATGGCGCGCCAGCTCCGCCGCCCCCCAAAGCGCGGCGGCCGCGGCGAGCTCCGCCATCTCAGGTTCCGCTTCCCCGGGCAGCCGGGCCATCGCGCCCATGACACCGGCGGCCCGGGCATGCCGCCGCTCCGCGACAGGATCCGGCAGGCGCGCCCAGGCGGCCACCGCCAGCGCCATTTCCAGCGGCCCGGGCGCCACCGGCACCGACTGCCGGGTGAAGGCGAAGCGGCCATTGGGCCGCCAGGCCGCGTTGACCGCCTGCGCGGCGCGCGCCCGCAGCCCGCGCAGGGGCGGATCGCCGCCCCCAGCCGGGCCCAACGCATCCAGCGCCAGTACCGCCGCGGTCGCGACAGCCGGCACCGGCGGTGCATCCGGCCTCGGGCCGGACAGCAGGTCGTCGCCGTCTGTCGGACGGCCGGCCAGCACAGCCGCCAGGCCGACGGCATCGCCGGCCGAGCCGGCGGACGCCAGCGCCCAGAGCGCCAGCCAGCCGTCCAGCAGCCCGGCATCCGGTGGACCGCCCTGTTCCGCGGCACGGCGGAGCGCGGGGAGCAGCAGCGCCGCATCCTCTGCCGCCATCGCGCCGGAGGACATGGACTCTGGCGGCGTCACGATGGAGATTTCCGCTGCATCACCGAACCGAAATCACAAGACCAGGGGAGAGACGTCATGTTCCGGACCGACCTGATGAAGGGCAAGCGCATTCTGGTGACCGGCGGCGGCACCGGGCTCGGCAAGTCGATGGCGACCCGCTTCCTGGAGCTGGGCGCGGAGGTCTTCATCTGCGGCCGGCGCCTGTCGGTGCTGGAAGAGACGGCGAAGGAGATGGCCGATGCGACCGGCGGCAAGGTGACCCCGCTGGCCTGCGACATCCGCGTCGCCGACGCGGTGGAGGAGGTGGTCGCCGAGGTCTGGCGCGGCGGGCCGCTGGATGCCCTGGTCAACAACGCCGCCGGCAACTTCATCTCGCCCACCGAGGATCTGAGCCCGCGCGCCTTCGACGCGATCTCCAACATCGTGCTGCACGGCACCTTCTACATGACCAATGCCTGCGGCAAGCGCTGGCTGGCCGACGGCCACAGCGCCAGCGTGCTGTCGATCCTGACCACCTGGGTCTGGACCGGGTCGCCCTATGTCGTGCCCTCGGCAATGTCGAAGGCCGGCGTGGCCGCGATGACCAAGAGCCTGGCAGTGGAATGGGGGCCGCGCGGCATCCGCTGCAACGCCATCGCCCCAGGCCCCTTCCCGACCGAAGGCGCCTGGGCGCGGCTCAGCCCGACGCCGGAGCTGGCCGAGCGCCAGATGAGCTCGATCCCGATGCGACGCTACGGCGAGCATTCGGAACTGGCCAACATGGCCGCCTTCCTGCTGGCCGACGAGGTCGCCTATATCAACGGCGAGGTGATCGCCATCGACGGCGGGCAGTGGCTGTACGGTGCCGGCACCTTCGCCCGGCTGGGCGAGCTGAGCGACGAGCAGTGGAGCGAGATCCGCGAGCTGATCCGCGGCACCACGGCCCGCGACAAGGCGCAGCGCAGCGTCTGACGCCGTCCTTCAGGTCAGGTCGTCGAGGCGCAGGTCGATGCGGCGGAAGGCCGCCTCCGCCCCGCAATAGAGGGCGAAGGCGAGCAGGCCGCCGCCGATCGCCGCCAGCCAGAGCGGCCCCGCCGGCAGGGCGGAGACGAATTCCAGGGCATCCTGCATCGTCGGCGGGTCGCTGGCGTTGCGGACCCGCAACGCGCCGAGCACGAGGATGCCGGCGATCAGCACGAAGACCAGGCCGCGGGCCATCAGCCCGTAATGGCCGATGAAGCGCACCACGGCCCGGACCCGCGGCCGGTCCGGCAGATGGCGCTCGAAGGTCAGGCGCCAGCCTTCGATGAAGTGGGCGATCCCGGCGCCGGCCACGATTGCGGCGACGATGCAGAGCAGCAGCGGCGAGCCGGCGACAATGCCGAACAGCTCGCGCCTGGCGTCATCGCCGCTGCCGCCCAGGTCCAGCAGCAGGCCCAGCGCGAAGGCCGCCAGCAGGGCATGGGCGGCGGCACTGCCCAGCAGGCCCCCGCGGATCAGCAGGCCGCGGGTGCTGCGCCCGTGATTGTCGGTATCGAGAAGGGCCTGCGCCAGCCGCCACAGCGCAAAACAGGCCAGGCCGAAGACCATGACGGCGACCAGCACCCCGCCCAGCGGCTGCGACATCAGTTCGGTCAGCGCGTCCTGGCTGCTTTTCGGATGCGCCGCGCCGATCGCCGCCATGATGGCGAACCAGCCGACGATCAGAAAGACGATGCCCCGCGCCGCATAGCCGCCGCGGGCGAGTATCGGGATCATGCCTGCCCTCGATTGCGCATTGCGCCGCTCCCCCGGGGCGCAGTCGGTAGCGGGGAAACGCAACCGGTGGCGCCCCGGTTCCGAACCGGTCAGTCGCGGACCTGGCTGGGCCGCGCGTCGGGCACCACGGAATAGGCGCAGAGCCCCAGGATCAGGGCGCCGCCACAGACGATGAAGACGGCGCGATAGGCCGCCTCCGGGATCGCGCCCTCCACCTCCGGGAACAGGCCGATCAGCCAGCCGGTCAGGGTCTGCATCGTGGCCACGCCGGCCATCACGGCGACATTCAGGACCGACATGCCGCGCCCGACCTTGTCCACCGGGAACAGCGCGCGGATATGGCTCAGCAGGATGACATTGGCGGAGCCCATCATGCCCAGCAGCACCAGCAGCCCGACGGCGACCGCCAGCGGCAGGTGGCCGGCAAAGGCCAGCACGGCATAGCTGGCGACGGACACCAGGGTGGTCGCGAAGACGATGCGCTTGCGCGTGTCCAGCCAGCGGTCCAGCGGCGCGGCGCAGGCATAGCCGGCCAGCACCCCGATATGGACCAGGGTCAGCACATTGCCGCGCGCGTCGGTGTCCAGGCCATAGATGTCCGCCAGCCAGGGGCCGGCCCAGAGGCCGATCACCGTGATGATCGAGGCATAGGCGACGAAGTTCATCGCGAACAGGAAGGGTACGTTGCGGTTGGCCACCACCGAGATCAGGCCGGACAGCACCTGCCCCAGCCGCTCGCCCTGGCTGCGCGGCACCTTCGCCCCCGGCGGCGCGTCGCGGACGATCAGGAACAGCTGCACCACCAGGACGAAGGTCAGGATGCCGGAGAACAGGAAGCTCTCCCGCCAGCCGAAGGCCTGACTGCCATAGGCCAGCGGGCTTGCCGACAAGAGGTTGCCGGTGCCGCCGATGAACAGCACGGCGGCACCCAGGGTCGCGAAATGGCGCTGCGAGAACCAGCGCGCGAAGACCACGAAGCTGCCCATCAGCACCGCCGAACAGCCCGCCCCCTGCATCAGCCGGCCCAGCAGCGCCGGCCCGTAGCTGCCCGACAGGCCGACCAGCAGGGTGCCGATCACCGTCACCATCATCATCGCGGCGATCACCCGCCGCGGACCGAACCGGTCGAGCAGCACGCCGGCCGGGATCTGCGCGACCGCGAAGGCGATGAAATAGGCGCCGTTGAGGAAGCCAAGTTCGCCCGGGCTCAGCGCCAGGTCGGCCCCCACTTCCGGCGCGATCACCGCCAGCGCGGTGCGGTAGAAGTGGCTCATCATGTAGACGAGGCCGAGGCTGAGCAGCAGGACGATACCCTGTGCCGGCGTGACCCGCGCACGTGCCGCCTCTGGCGCGACGCCAGACGGGGCCTCAGGCGCCGGCCGGTCGCCCGCAGCCGACGGGCTGTCGGTAGACTGCGCCAAGGACGTTCCCCCTATTCCCGGTTCCGCGTGCCCCGCGTTCCGCCTGTTCCGGCGGTTCCACCGCCCGCAGGCCCGGAACGGGACGGCAACAGGCAGTGATCCGGGCGTTATTACGCTACGATGCCGCCAGGGGTAAACCGGACGGGCGGCGGCCCGCCCCATTCCCGCAACAGCGACCGGAGCCGATCATGGCCGGACTCTCGCCTTTCCGCCCGCTGCCGCGACGCCGCATCCCCGTTGGCGGCATGCCTGCCGTGCGTTTCCGGCAAATGACGGCAATGGCGGCATGCATGCTGTTGCTGACCGCCGGGCAGGCCGGCGCCTACGACTGGCGGAACCGCGCGCCCGACACGCCCTGGGAGCCGACGCCCGAACAGCTGGAACCCTGCGCGCGGGTGGAACGCGATCCCGACTCGCTGACATATTGCAAGCGCAAGTCGGACGGGCGGTGGACGATCCTCGACGAGGCCCTGCCCAGCCTGATTCCCGGCGCCTTCATCACCTTCACCGATCACGAGGGTCGCTTCTGTGTCTATGCCCATGCCCCCTATTCCAATAACGGCCGCAGCCGTCCGGAGGCCACGACGAGCTGTCGCACCCCGGACGGCAGCTACGTGCCCAGCGACGCGATACCGTAATCGGACCTGCCGTGCGGGGGAGCGCTGCGCATGAACGCTGCCGCCGCAGACCTCACCGATCCCGCGATCTACCAGCACTGGGAGGCACAGACCCTTCGCTTCTCGGACCAGGACAGTCAGGGTCATATCAACAACGTCGCCTATGCCGCCTATATCGAGGCCGGCCGGGTCGCCTTCTGCTACGACATCATGCGCGAGGCACCGGGCGAAGGCGCCGATTTCGTCCTGGCCCACCTCGCCATCGACTACCGGGTTGAGATGCACTACCCCGGCACAATCATGATCGGCTCCTGCGTGCACCGGATCGGCACGAAGTCGGTGCGCCTCGGTCACGGCATCTTCCTTGCGGGCCGTCTGCACGCCACGGCCGAATCGGTGCTTGTCTTCATCGACACGAAACACCGGAAGTCGATCGCCGTGCCCGACGGCATGCGCGCCGTACTGGAGGCGCTCCGGCCGGTCGCACCGCCGCCCGGCGCGCTTGCCGCAGGGGGCGCATCCTGACCTCTACGAGCTAGAACGGCCGCTGCGATGCGCGAGACGGAACTGCGGCTGGCGCTGGTCTGCTATGGCGGCATCAGCCTTGCCGTCTACATGCACGGCATCACCAAGGAGGTGCTGAAGCTGGTGCGCGCCTCGGCCGCCCTGCGGCCGGGCGGGCCGGCGCCGCGGCCCTGGCACGAGGACAGCGAGCCGGTCTATCGCGACCTGCTGCAGCGGATCGGCGCGCATGTCGACCTGCGGGTGGTGGTCGACGTCGTTGCCGGCGCCTCCGCCGGCGGCATCAACGGCATCATCCTGGCGCGCGCCCTGGCGCACGACCTGCCGTTGGAGCCGCTGACGGCGCTCTGGCTGAAGAACGCCGATATCAGCGAGCTGATCGCGCCGGAGAACATCGCCCGCCCCTGGAGCAAGTGGTACATGCGGCCCGTCATCTGGGGCGCCAATATGCGCGGGCTGGAACGCCTCGCCGGCGATGTCGAGACGCAGGAGAAGCTCTCCACCTTCCTGCGCTCGCGCTGGTTCAAGCCGCCCTTCGAGGGGACGATCCTGGCCCGCATGCTGCTGGACGGCTGCGACGCGATGGACGAGGCGGCGGATGCCGCCGGCGGCGACGACGGTGCCGATGCGGCGCCGGTCAGCCTGATGCCGCCGGGGCACCGGCTGGACCTGTTCGTCAGCGTCACCGACTTCTACGGCTATCGCCAGCTGATCCGCCTGCACGACCCGGCGGAGATCGTCGAGCGCGAGCACCGGCATGTCCTGGACTTCACCTACCGGCGCGCCCTGGATGGACGGGAGGAGAGCGATTTCGGCCGGGACTCCGTGCCCGGCCTGGTCTTCGCGGCCCGCGCCACCTCCTCCTATCCCGGTGCCTTCCCGCCGGCGCAGATCGCGGAGATCGACCAGGTGATCGCGGCCCGCGGCCGCGCCTGGCCGCGGCGGGGGCATTTCCTGGCCCATTGCTTCGAGGCCTATCGCGCGCACGACCCGGTCTATGGCACCGATCCGGAGAAGACCGCCTTCATCGACGGCAGCGTCCTGAAGAACAAGCCGTTCGCGGAGGCGATCGCCGCGATCCGCGCCCGCCCCGCCGACCGCCAGGTGGACCGCCGCATCGTCTATATCGAGCCGACCCCGCGCCGGCCGGCGCCGCCGCCGTCGGGCAAGGTCCCCGGCTGGTTCCGCACGATCCGGGCGGCGCTGTCGGACATCCCCCGCAACGAGCCGGTGCGCGACGACCTGGCCTGGATCTCCGAACATGCCGAACAGGTGAAGGAGCTGCGCGCGGTGATCGCCGCCAGCTGGCCGCGGATCGAGGCCCTGGTGCAGGGCATCACCGGCCGCCGCCGGCTGCTGAAGCCGCGCCCGGCCGATTTCACGAAATGGCGCAACGCGGCGCACCGCGCCACCGCGCGCGAGGTCGGCTTCCTGTACGGCGGCTATCGCCGCCGGCAGGTCGCCGCGGCGACGGTGCAGGTCACGGAGATCGTCACCCAGCTGACCGGCTGGGCGGCCGACGGCGCGGAAGCCGACGCCTTCGCCCGCAACCTGGCGGACTGGCAGGCGGCGCACGGGCTGGCCCTGGTGCAGGACCTCGACGACCTGCCACCGGCCACCGACCCGATGGAGGGCGCGCTGGCCTTCCTGCGCAGCTTCGACGTCGACTACCGGCTGCGCCGGGTGCGCGGCCTGATCCAGGCGGTGAACGAACGCTATGCGGAGCTTGCCGACGATGCCGAGGCCGACCGGCATCGCGGCCTGCTGAACGACGCCAAGCGCAGCCTCTACCAGGAACTGGAGGGCCTGCGCCACATGCGCCTGGGCCGGCTGGACAACCGGGAGGCGCTGGCGGCGCAGTTCGAGGGCCTGCCGCCGGCGGGCGAGCCGGACGCGGTCGCCCGCACCGGCTCCGCCCTGCAGAGCCTGGCCGCGGCGATGGTGCTGGAGACCTCGTCGGAGCGGCTCGACGCGCTGCTGGCCGGGATCAGTGCCGAGCGCGCCGCCCGGGCGATGCTGCGGCCGGTGCATGTCGCCTATATCGGCTTCGCCTTCATCGACCTGCTGATGTTCACCATGACCCACTGGGAGGATGTCGGCGAGCTGGACGAGATCCGGGTCGACCGGATCAGCCCGGACGATGCCGACAGCATCCGCCCGGGCGGCGCCGAGGCCTGCCTGAAGGGCATCCGCTTCGGCAGCTTCGGCGCCTTCTTCAGCCGCGCCAGCCGGGAGAACGACTATCTCTGGGGCCGCCTGCACGCCGCCGACCGGCTGATGGACATCGTCTGCGACGCCGCCGGCCCGCAGGCGGCACCTGACGCGGCGGCACGGGCGGCGCTGAAACGCGACGCCTTCCGCGCCATCCTCGCCGCGGAGCGGCCGGCCCTGACCCAGATTCCGGAGCTGTTCGACGCGATCGAGGCGGAGCTGGCCGCCCGGCAGGACGGAAACTGAGGACCGCCCGCTCCGGTTGCATCCCGGCGCCCTTGCGCGAGCCGTCGATCCGGGCCGTACTGTGCGACAGAATTGTCGGACAATCGGCACGCTCGGATGGAGGAAAGAATGGCCGTCAGCATCGACCGGATCGGGGAAACCTGCGACCTGCTGGGCGAGGGCCCGCTGTGGGACGTGGCGGAGCAGGCCTTCTACTGGATCGACAGCCGCAACGGCATCATCCACCGCCTGGACTGGGCGAGCCAGAAGCGGCGCGGCTGGGATGTCGGCCAGAAGATCGGCTCCATGGCCCTGCGCGAGGGCGGCGGCGCGGTCTGCGCGCTGCAGGACGGCTTTCAGTTCTTCGACTTCCGGACCGGCGAGCTGACGATGATCGAGGACCCGGAGGCCGACGAGCCCCGCACCCGCTTCAACGACGGCAAGGTCGACCGCCAGGGCCGCTTCATCGCCGGCTCGATGGCGCAGTTCGAGCGCGAGCTAGCGCTGGGCAGCTACTACCGGCTCTGGCCCGACGGCCGGCTGGAAAAGCTGGTCGGCGACATCAAGGTCGCCAACGGGCCCTGCTTCAGCCCCAAGGGCGACATCTGGTATTTCGCCGACAGCCGCGCCCGCTGCATCTACGCGATGGACTATGACGGGGAGACCGGCGCGATCTCCAACCGCCGGGTGGCGGCCGACCTGGACCAGTGGGACAGCGTGCCCGACGGCACCACCGTCGATGCCGACGGCAATCTCTGGACCGCGATGGTGGTGTCCGGCAAGGTCGGCTGCATCTCGCCGAAGGGGGAGCTGATCCGCACCATCGACATGCCGGTCAGCTATCCCTCCTCGGTGATGTTCGGCGGGCCGAAGCTGGACATCCTGTTCGTCACCTCGATCCTGGACTCCGGCAACCGCCGCGCCGACGAGGCGGAGGCCGGCGGACTGTTCGCGGTCACCGGACTGGACGTCCAGGGCGTGCCGGAGCCGCGCTTCAAGGGGTAGCCGGCGCGCAACGGCGGCGTCGCCGTCGTTCCCGGGCCTGACCCGGGAACCCATTCCGCCAGCCAAGCGGAAATGCTCGCGGAATGGATTCCAGGCTCAAGGCCTGGAATGACGGAGAGGCTTGGGGCCGCGGCCCCTCAGATGATCTCGTCCTCGTCGAACAGGGGGTCGGCGCCGAGCTGGACGGTGAGGCTGTCGATGGTCGCCTCCGGGTCGTCGGCGGCACCCATCTCGGCGATGTGAAACAGGCCGTCGCCCTCGTTCACCGCCGGCAGGTTGGTGCGGCCGACGATCAGGCCCGGCCGGGCGGCATGGACCTCGGTCTCCACCTCGCCGAACGGGTCGGAGACCATGCCCAGCAGGTCGCCGGCGGCCACCGGCTCCCCGGTCGTCTTGAAGGTGCGCAGCAGGCCGCCGGCAGGCGCCCGCAGCCAATGGCTGGAGGCGGACTGGATCGGCTCTGCCTTCGGCCGTGCCACTCCCTTGGCACCGACCATGCCCATATGGCGCATCACCCGGAGAATGCCGCTGACCCCGACCCGGGCGGCGAATTCGTCGAAGCGCAGTCCTTCCCCCGCCTCGTAGACCAGCACGTCCACGCCGTCGGCCAATGCGGCATGGCGCAGCGACCCCTCCCGCAGGTTCGCGGTCAGGATCACCGGTGCGCCGAACGCCCGGGCCAGGGCCAGGACCCCCGGCCGGTCGGGTGCGATGCGGATCTGCGGCAGGTTGGTCCGGTGGATGCTGGCCGAATGCAGGTCGATGCCGCAATCGGCACGGCGCACCACCTCGCTCATGAACAGGCCGGCCAGACGCCGGGCGAGCGAGCCGCCGGTGCTGCCGGGAAAGGACCGGTTCAGGTCGCGCCGGTCCGGCAGGTAGCGCGACTGGTTCAGGAAGCCGAAGGCATTGACGATCGGCACCGCCAGCAGGGTGCCGCGCAGATTGTCCAGGTTCGGCGCCCGCAGCAGGCGGCGGACGATCTCGACCCCGATCACCTCGTCGCCATGGATCGCGGCGCTGACGAACAGCACCGGCCCCGGCCGGCGGCCGTGCACGACATGGACCGAGAGGGTCACCGGGGTATGGTCCGACAGCACGCTGACCGGCAGGTCGACAGTCTGCCGGCTGCCCGGCGCGATCCGCCGGCCGCCGATCTGGAACGGCCGGACCTTGCCGGCGGCTTTCTCCGCCACTGCCGGCGCCCCGCGAACCTGTCCCCCTCTAGCCCTTGCCCTTGGTGCGGGTCTTGCCCGGCTTCGCCTGCTTCTCCAGGAATTCGATGATCTGGCCGGCAATGTCCTTGCCGGTGGCCTTTTCCACCCCTTCCAGGCCGGGGGAGGAATTGACCTCCATCACCACCGCGCCGTGATTGGCGCGCAGCATGTCGACGCCGCAGACGTTCAGGCCCAGCGCCTTCGCCGCCCGCACCGCGGTGGAGCGTTCCTCCGGCGTGATGCGGACCGCCTGGGCGCTGCCGCCGCGATGCAGGTTGGAGCGGAACTCGCCCTCCGCCCCCTTGCGCTGCATCGCCGCCACCACCTTGCCGCCGATCACCAGCGCGCGGATGTCGGTGCCGCCGGCCTCCTTGATGAACTCCTGCACCAGGATATTCACCTCCGCGCCGCGGAACGCCTCGATCACCGACTTGGCGGAGCGGTTGGTGTCGGCCAGCACGACGCCGATGCCCTGCGTGCCCTCCAGCAGCTTGATCACCAGCGGCGCGTCGCCGGCCAGCTTCAGCACCTCCTCGGTCTGGCGCGGGTCGTGGGCGAAAGTGGTGACAGGCAGGCCGATCCCTTCCCGCGCGAGGATCTGCATCGACCGCAGCTTGTCGCGGGAGCGGCCGATGGCCACGGATTCGTTGAGGGGATAGACCCCCATCATCTCGAACTGGCGCAGGACGGCCAGGCCGTAGAAGGTCACAGAGGCGCCGATACGCGGGATGATCGCGTCGAAGCGCGGCAGCTTCTCGCCGTTGTAGTAGACCTCCGGCCGCCGCGACGCGATGTTCATGTAGCAGCGCAGGGTGTTGATGATCGTGAGTTCGTGGCCGCGCGCTTCCGCGGCTTCCTTGAGGCGCTTGTGGGAATAGAGTCCCGCATTGCGCGCCATCATCGCGATCTGCACGATCGGCCTCCTCAGCCTCCGCGCTGACTGCGCGGTCCGTCTGTGCCACAGTCACAGGGAACCCGAGCGGCCAGGAGCCGTTCCTTGGGAGCCGTTCGTTGGGAGCCGTTCCCCGATGCCACCGGCCACCCACCGTAGAGGGTCGGGCGGCGGCTATCCACCGCCGCCCGACAGGGCGCTATTTCGCCGGCGGCGGCTCCCAGCCGAAGACGGACTTGATCTCCAGGAACTCCTCGAAGCCGTAGCGGCCCCATTCGCGGCCATTGCCCGACTGCTTGTAGCCGCCGAACGCGGCGCCGAAGTCCGGCAGGGCGCCGTTCAGGTGGACGGTGCCGGTCCGCAGCTGGCGGGCGACCGCGCGGGCGCGGTCCAGGCTGGCGGAGGTGACGCCGCCGGACAGGCCGTAGCGGCTGTCATTGGCGATGTCGATCGCGTCGGCCTCGTCGCGATAGCCCATGATCGACAGCACCGGGCCGAAGATCTCCTCCCGCGCGATGGTCATGTCGCGGGTCACCTTGGAGAACACGGTCGGCCGCACGTAATAGCCGCGGTTCAGCCCCTCCGGCCGGCCGGTGCCGCCGGCGGCCAGCTCGGCGCCCTCCTTGATGCCGGTCTCGATCAGGGCCTGGATCTTGTCGAACTGGGTCTTGCTGACCACCGGGCCGACCATCGAGTTCTCGCCGAACGGGTCGCCGACACTGGTCTTCTCCGCCGTCTCCTTGGCGATCTGGGCGACCTCGTCCATCCGGTCCAGCGGCACCAGCATGCGGGTCAGCGCATTGCAGGACTGGCCGGAATTGAAGAACACGCCGCGCGCGCCGCCTTTCACCGCCTTCGGGAAGTCGGCATCGTCCAGCAGGATCAGCGCCGACTTGCCGCCCAGCTCCTGGTGCACCCGCTTCACCGTGTCGGCGGCGGCCTTCGCCACCTCAATGCCGGCGCGGGTGGAACCGGTGAAGGAGATCATGTCGATGTCGGGATGGGTGGCCAGTGCCTGGCCCACCGTCGGCCCGTCGCCATTCACCAGGTTGAAGACCCCCTTCGGCACGCCGGCATCGTGCAGGATCTGGGCGAGCAGCAGCGCGGAGGTCGGCGCGATCTCCGACGGCTTCAGCACCATCGTGCAGCCGGCCGCGAGCGCGGGCGCGATCTTGCACATCATCTGGTTGACCGGCCAGTTCCAGGGCGTGATGAAGCCGACCACGCCGACCGGCTCGCGGGTGACCAGCGAGGTGCCGCGGATCTCGTCCGCCTCGAATGCCTTCAGCGCCTTGATCGCCTGCATAAGGTGGCCGATGCCGGCCGGCGCCTGCGCCTGCTTGGAGAAGCCCAGCGGCGCGCCCATCTCGCGGCTGATCGCCTCCGCCATCTCGTCGATGCGGGCCTTGTAGCCCTCCAGCACCTTCGACAGCAGCTCCAGCCGCTGCTCCTTGCTGGTCGCCGCGAAGGCCGGGAAAGCCGCCTTCGCTGCCGCGACGGCGCGGTCCACGTCGTCCTTGCCGCCCAGCGCGATGCGGGCGAAGGGCTCCTCGGTGGACGGGTCGATCACGTCCAGCTTCTGCGCGGTGGCGGCGGCGGTCCAGCCGCCGTCGATATAGAACTCCAGATGTTCCTGCACGATCCTCTCCTCCCGGGAAATGCGAATGGCCGTGGCGTTCGGGCGCGGAGTGTCCTGCCGCCGGGCCCGGCAATCAAGGGCCGCGGTACCGTTCCGGCCGTGGCGGTTCAGCGCGGCGAGCCCGGCACCGGATAGCCGTCCGCGTTCCAGGGCAGGACGTTCACCGCCTCCACCCGCCACAGCCCGTCGGGCAGGCGGTGCATGCGGGTGACCGAGAAATTATCGATCAGCACCCGGGTCACCGCGCCCAGCGGGATCTGCAGGACATGGGCGATGGCCGACTTGATCGGCCCGCCATGGGCCACCGCCACGATGTCGCGGTCGCTATGTTCGTTCGCCCAGCGGTCGAGGATGCGGCCCACCCGGTCATGCACGTCCTGGTAGGATTCGCCCTCCGGCGGGCGGTGGCCCAGCGGGATCGGCCAATGGTCGTTGTCCTTCACCCCGCCGGCGCGGGCCAGCGCCTCCTGGTAGGTCAGGCCCATGTAATTGCCGAAATACTGCTCCGCGATCTCCGGCACGACCTTCAGTTCCGGCCGGTGGTCGGCATGAGCCAGGATCGCCTCCGCCGTCATGCGGGTGCGATGCATCGGGCTGATCACCCAGTCCGCGTCCCGCGGCAGGTGCGCCGCCAGCGCCTGCGGCGCCTCCGGCAGCGGCACCTCGATCTCCACATCCTCGCTGGGATAGATCACCCCCGCCTGACGGCCCAGCACCGGCCCGTGCCGCACCCAGAACAGCCTCAACGCCATCGCTCGCTTCCTTCGCTTTCCATCGTCCCGCCGTCCCCGTCACCAGTCCGGCCCGCCGCCCGGCCCCGGTCCCGCAGCTCCGCCAGAAGATGCCTTGCCTGACCCACCATCGCCGGCCAGTCCTCCGCCCAGCAGCAGTCATGCCCCTGCTCCGCAGCGACCAGAAACGCGGCCGCCGCCGCCGCCGGCAGCCGCCGGCGGTAGGACGCCGCCACCAGGCGCGGCACGACATCGTCCCGCTCACCGATCAGGTGCAGCTGCGGGAGCTCTGCCAGGGCCGCGGCCGCATCGGCCGGGTTCAGCGATGCCACCAGCGGCGTGACCCGGTGATGGGCCGTCCAGGCGCGGTGGTCAAGGTTGCCGGCAACCGTGACCAGGGCGGCGACATCGTCGCGGGCGGCCGCCATCAGCACGGCCAGGCCGCCGCCGCCCGAATAGCCCACCAGCTGCACCAGCGGCGTGCCGGCACCTGCCTTCAGCCGGTCGACGGCGCGGTTCATGGCCGCCACCACCTCTGGCGCGAAACGGCCGCCGGACCAGTAGCTGGCGGGACAGGCCGCCCCGTCGGCCAGCCGCAGCAGGTACTGGCAGGGCCGCGCCAGCCAGGCGACCGACGGCACCGGATCGGAGGCGGCGAGCCGCAGGCCCAGCGGATTGCGCGGCGTGGCATCGGGCGACAGCCGGCTGCGGCTCTCCCAGGCCAGGCCGTCGCCCTCCACATAGACGACCAGCGCCGCCGGCGGCGGATCGGCGAAACGGGCATAGGCCAGAAGGCGGAAGGGCGCCGCCGGCACCTCCAGCCGCTGCAGGCCGCCGGCCGCGGCGAGCGCCGCCGCCGCCGACAGGCGGTCCGGGTCGGGCTGCCGCGGAAGGGTGCGATCCGCCGGCCCCGCGCAGCCGCCCAGGCAGCCGCCCAGTGCCAGCAGGGCGGCGACGGTCAGCGCCGCCGCCCGCAGGCGTTTCACCTCAATCGGGGATCAGCACCATCTTGCCGAAGAAGTTGCGGTCGGCGGTCCGCGCCGCCGCCTCGCGCACCTGCGACATCGGCAGCGCGGCATGGATCACCGGCTGCAGGCGCTTCTGCGCCACCAGGCCGAAGACATGGGCCAGTTCCCGCCGGCCGCAGAAATGGCTGCCGTGGAAATGCATCCGCTTGCGGAACAGCTCGATGATGTTCAGCGGCACGATCTCGCCGGCATGGGCGCCGCAGGTCACCAGATGGCCGTCGGGGCGCACCGCGTCGACGCTCTGGCGCAGCACCTCGCCGCCGACCGATTCGATCACCAGGTCGACGCCGTCGCCGCCGGTCATGCGCAGACATTCGTCGCGCAGGCTCTGGGTGGAATAGTTCACCACCTCGTCGGCGCCCAGCTCCTTCGCCCGTGCCAGCTTCGCGTCGGAACCGGCGGAGGCGATCACCCGCGCGCCGTGCAGCTTCGCGACCTGGATCGCGGAGGTGCCGACGCCGGAGCCGGCGGCATTCACCAGCACCGTCTGCCCGGCCTCCACCCGGCCCTGCACCACGGTCATGTGCCAGGCGGTGCCGAAGCAGACCATGGAGGCGGCGGCCGTCTCGAACGCCAGGTCGTCGGGCAGCTTCACCAGCGCGTCGGCGCGGCTGATGCAGTATTCCGCGTGGGTGCCCCAGAGGTCGACGCCGATCCGGCCATGGGTGAAGTCCAGCCCGTCCAGGCCCTTCAGCCAGAGCCGGCTGCGCGGATCGCCCTGCGGCATGAAGATCGCCACCCGGTCGCCGACCGCGACATCCTCCACTCCCCCTTCCACACCGGGACCCAGGGCTTCCACGACGCCGACGCCCTCAACCCCCAGCACATGCGGCAGGGCCTGCTGCACGCCGGACACGCCTTCGCGGATGTCATGGTCGAAATGGTTGACGCCGGATGCCTTGATCGCGACCCGGACCTTGCCTGCGCCGGGCTCCGGCGTCGCCACCTCCGCATAGTCGAGCTTGTCGACGCCACCATGTTCGTGGATCACCACGGCCTTCATCGCCGGTCCCCCTTGTCCAAACGTTCCGTCCCTCATCCCCGCTCAATAGGGATGGCTGCGCAGATGCTCTGCATAGGTTTTCACAGCTTCCTCCAGCACGGTCCGCGGCGTCCACCCCAGGTCCCGCTCCGCGGCGGCGGTGTCCATCGGCGGGATCGCGCCGTCAACCGGCGGCGGCCCGTCCTCCTGCACCTCCATCCGTGCCTCCGGGATCGCCGCCTTCACCGCGGCATGCAGGCGCATATAGTCGATGCGCGGGCCGCCCAGGTTGTAGACCCGCGCCGGCGGCGCCGCGATGTCCAGCCCGGTCACCACCGCATCGACGACATCCTCGACATGGATGAACTGCCGGCCGAAATGCGGCGCATGCGGCAGCAGGGTCGGCTTTCCCGCCAGGGCGTCGGCGATCATCGTATGGACGATGCAGTCGGTGCGCCGCCTGGGCCCGTAGACCCAGCCGATGCGGAACGACAGGGTGTCGGTCCAGCCGTTCTCGGCATAGGTGCGGGCCAGCCATTCGCCGCAGACCTTGCTGGCGGCGTACATGTCGTTGACCTGGAACGGCGATGCCTCGGTGAGGGCTTCGCCGGCGCCGGCCGCGGGCCAGTAGACCACCAGGCTGGAGCAGTAGACGGTGCGGCGGATGCCGTGCAGGCGTGCCGCCTCCAGCACGTTCAGGGTACCGTCGATGTTGATCCGGGCGATGCTGGCCGGGTTGTCGCGGGCCAGCATCGGGCCGGAAATGCCGCCACCGTGGAAGACGCAGTCGATATCCTCCGCCATCAGGGCGTGGATGCGGTGCACGTCCAGCAGGTCCGCCACCTTCCACGGCCAGGGTACCTGGCCGTCCGGCGGCACCACGTCCGTGGCCAGGATCGGCCGCCCGGCCGCGTGCAGGCGTTCGCAAAGGGTGCGCCCGATCAGCCCGCCCGCGCCCGTGACAAGTACCCTGCCCTTCGCCATCGCCCGCTCCTCTCTCTGTTGCTCCCCGGATGTCGGACCGACACCCGCCGGCTGACGCCTATCGTATTCAAGAACGGCGATCCGACACAGCCTCCTGGTCAAGTTGACCTCAGCCGGGCCGGGCCGCAATGTCGGCGCCTCATCAGACAGGAGCCGCCATGCCGCCATCGCCCAGCCCGGACGGGAGCCATGCCGCACCGCCGCCGGTCTATCCGGTGGTGCTGTCCGGTGGCGCCGGCAGCCGGCTCTGGCCGCTGTCCCGGCGCTCCTATCCGAAGCAGTTCCTGCCCCTCAACGGCGCGCTGAGCCTTCTGTCGGAGACCCTGCGGCGGGTCGCCGACCGCGACCGCTTCGCGGCGCCGACCATCGTCTGCAACGACGAGCATCGCTTCCTGGTCGCCGAACATGCCCGCCAGGCCGATGTCGCGCCGCGGGCGATCGTGCTGGAGCCGCTGGCGCGGAACACCGCACCGGCGGTGGCGGTGGCCGCGCTGGACATCGCGGCCGAGGCACCGGATGCCTGCCTGCTGGTGCTGCCGTCCGACCATGTGATTACCGACCTGGCCGCCCTGCAGCGGGCCCTGGACACGGCGCTGCGGGCGGCGGCCGACGGCCGGCTGATGACCTTCGGCGTGGCACCCGGCAGGCCGGAAACCGCCTATGGCTATATCGAGCTGGGGGGCCCCCTGCCGGAGACGGAGGAGGCCTTCGCGATCGCCGCCTTCCACGAGAAGCCGGATCTCGCCACGGCGGAACGCTACCTGGCCTCCGGCCGCTTCCTGTGGAACGCCGGCCTGTTCCTGTTCCCCGTCAGGCCGCTGCTGCAGGCATTGCGGCGCCATGCGCCGGAGGTCGTCGCGGCGGCGGAGCGTGCGCTGGCAGAGGCGAAGGGCGACCTGGACTTCCTCCGCCTCGACCGGGACGGCTTCGCCGCCGCCCCGTCGATCTCCATCGACCATGCGCTGATGGAGCATCACGGCCATGCCGGCGTGGTGCCCGTGTCCATGGGCTGGTCGGACCTGGGCGGCTGGGAGACGTTCTGGACCCTGGCGCCGAAAGACCCGGCCGGCAATGTGCTCGACGGCCGCACCCTGGCGGTCGACTGCGAGGGCGTGCACCTGCGCAGCACCGGCCGGCTGGTGGCGGCGCTGGGCCTGAAAGACCTGCTGGTGGTGGAGACCGACGACGCGGTCGCGGTGGCGCCGCGCGCGCGCAGCGAGGATATCAAGCTGCTGGTCGAGCGCCTGCGCCAGGACGGCTTCCCCGAAGCCGACCAGGGCAGCCGCGACTACCGCCCCTGGGGCTGGTTCCGGCGGATCGACGACGGCGACCGCTTCCAGGTGAAGCATATCTCCGTACTGCCCGGCGGCCGCATGTCCCTGCAACTGCACCACCATCGGGCGGAGCATTGGATCGTCGTGCGGGGTACGGCACGGGTCGTGCGCGGCGAGCAGGAGCTGCTCCTGCAGGAGAACGAGTCGACCTACATCCCGCCCGGCACGCGGCATCGGCTGGAGAATCCCGGCCGCATCCCGCTGGAGATCATCGAGGTGCAGTCCGGCGCCTATCTGGGCGAGGACGACATCGTCCGCTTCACCGATGCCTACGGGCGGGACTGAACGGCGGCCGCCGGCATTTCGATAAAATTCCAAGAAAGTAATGAATAGATTCGGCGTGAAAGTACAATTTCCGCCACTCAAGAAAATATTTACGCTCTGGAACTTTGACCTACACTGCTCGTTACGGGGGTTGATTCACCCGCGGGTCCCGCATGACTGCGCCTTTGCCGGCCCGGACATGCCATAGGCCCGCCACCCGGGGCGAGGAGCGGTGCGATGCGACAGGAACAGCTGGCGGCAGGTCCCCGGACCTGGCACGGCCAGAAGATCTTCCAGGAGCAGCGCGGCTTCTCGCTCGACGACCTGGACCGTTTCGGCATGCCGGTGCCGGAGGACAAGCGGACCGGCGCCCTGTGGCGCAGCGTGCCGGTCGGCGACCTGTCGCGGGTGCTGTCCGGCAAGCCGCCCGCCGCTGCGCCGGCGGCGGAGGGCCGGGACGCCGATTCCCGGAACGCCGATCCCCGCAACCGCCTCTGGCCGGCGCTGCGCCCGGTCGGGCCGGGACCGGAAGACCTGCGGATGCAGGCGGAAATCCGCGCCCTCGCCCACGGCACGATGCAGGACGTGCCGCGCCTGCGCGGCAGCTTCGCCGATTTCCGCCAGTCCCTGCGCGGCCACCTGACAGGGATCGACATCCGGTCGGGCGGCGGCCTGGACGAAGGCGAACTTGCGGCCGTCGTCGGCACCAGCGCCGCGCGCAGCCATCTGCGCGGCGACCTGCCGCTTGCCGACCTGCCGTACCGCGCGCGCCACCGGGACGGCCTGGGGGCCTACCGGTTCGGCGAGTCGCAGCTGGAGGATCTCGGCTATTACCAGCGCCTGCCCCGTCTGTCGGCGGCGAACGACCGCGACGGCGGGGAGATGAGCGCAGACAAAGAAGGGGCAGGCGGCCGCGGGGATCCGGCACTCGCCTGGTGCGGCCGCTTCACGGGGCGGCGCGGTATCGCCACCATCGCCGACCTGATGAGCCCGCCGGCGCAGGAGCGCCTGGTGCTCGAGGCCTTCGTACAGCATCTCCGCGATCTGTCCGCCCTGCTGCCGCCGGGCCGCGTGCTCGCCGAATGGCTCGGCCGGCCGATCGGCTTCGACGGCACCGACCGCCCCCTCGACGAGGGCCCCGGCAACCGGCTGACCGTGTCCGCCCTGCTGGCCGCCGCCCAGATCCACGGCCCGGCCGCGGTGTCGCAGGTCCTGCTGGACCCGGCCGGGCTGACCGGCAGCCGGGCGGTGGAGCGGAGCCTGCGCAGCTTCGCCGGCTATGCGACCCCATTCGACGGCGTGCCCCGACCCGACGACGCGGAGATTGAGGCGATCATGCAGCGGGTCCGGAGCGCCTCGACGGAGGGCCGGGCCGAGCCGCGGCGACAGACAAGCCAAGGCAATCAATACCTTAACCACACGATCAGATTTTAGCCGGTTTATCGGTAAGATTTTCGATAAAATTTTACGCAAACAGTCATAAATTCACCGAAAAAGAGCCATTAGTTCGAAATAACAACAGCTTTACATATTCTTTTGCGTCACTAGAATTGCGAATTACTGAGGCATGCCGATGAAATTGCATCGGTTTCGTCACGAATTCGCCGAACGGCATCGGTTCAAGGCACCCCGGCTGCGGACTCCTGGGGCCGGCCGGACCGATCGCTGTGCTGGAAGACCGCAGCAACGCGGCACGCAGCCCGGCCCCCATACAAGGTCTGGAGTCGAGTCCCATGCCCTTCACCCTGTCGCCCCGGAAGCCGTCCCGCCCCGCCCAGAGAAGTGCCCAGAGAAGTCCTCTGCGCGACCTCCAGCGCAGTCTGGCGGAGGAAGCGCAGAGCCAGGACGATGACGTCTTCCGGGAGGAAGTGAACAGCGTGGCGGCGAAGAGCCGCCGCCCGGCACGCGCCGCGGCCGCACTGGAGGCGGAATTCGCCCCCACGACTCGCATCCCGGCGACGCACATCCCGGCAGAGGCACCGGTGCAGCGTGACTTTGCCGCCGACGAAACAGCGCCCCCCCGCGCGCCGGCGGCCGACGCGCGCCCGCAGGGCAGCTTCCGCGATTTCAAGAACGTGCTGCGGGCCTACCTGACCGGGATCGCGCCCGGCCGCGTCACCGCCACCGAACTTCGGCTGCGGGTCGGCGAGGAAGCGATCGAGGCCTATCAGCGCTCAGAAATCAGCCTGGAGCAGCTGCAGTACCGCGCCGTCGACCCGCGCGGCTTCATCGGCTACCGGTTCGGCGAGGAACTGCTGGAGGCCCTCGGCTACTACCGGCCGTCGACCCGCGCCCTGCAGGAGCGGCGGGAGCTTGCCCGCGCCCGGCCGGAAGATGCCTGGGCGAAGGTGTCGAACCGCTGGGACGGCCTCTTCACCGGACTCAACGGCGCCTTCAGCATGAAGGATTTCTGCTCCGCCCGGGTGCAGGAGATCGCCATCGGCGAGGCTTTCGCCTGGCACCTGCAGAAAATCATCGGCCTGCTGCCGGCGGAAAGCGGCCTGGGCGACATCGTCGGCCTGGTGCGGGAACTGGACCCGCCGCCGCGATCCCGCGGCATCGGGCGGACGGCGTCGGAGGTCACGATCTCCGGCATGCTCGCCGCCGCCCAGGTCTACGGCCCCCAGGCGGTGGCGGACTATGTGCTGGGACAGGTCAGCGCCAAGGACCCGATCGCCCAGGGCGTGCACCGGCTGATGGACGAGTTCGCCGGCTTCGCCACCCCGTACGACACGATCCCCTGCCCCAGCGACAACGATGTCGGCCGCCTGATCAACCGCGTGCGTACCCGCGCCGATTCGATGAGCAGCCTGACCGCCCCGTCCAGCGACCTGAGCTGGCTGCGCTGACCTTCCGCCGGGGCGGGCCGCCTGCCCGCATCCGGATATCCGCCCTGCGCGCTGCAGGATGTCTGCGCCCGAGCGCCGGATTCCTTTGACCCCGGCGGCCCCGCTGGCTAGGCGTGAGCCGGTGCGGCACGGAGGCATGCGGAAATGGCAGCGGGCAATACGCCACCCTATGTGGTGATCGGCGGCGGACAGGCCGGGTTCTGGGCCGCCGACACGCTGCGCAAGGCGGACCCGGACAGGGCGTGCGTCCTGCTGGCGGCCGAGCCGCTGCCGCCGCATGAGCGCCCGCCGCTCTCCAAGGGCTATCTGCTGGGCCGGCAGACGCGCGACAGCCTCCTGTTTCGCGATGCCGGCTTCTATGCGGCCGCCGGCATCGACCTCCGCCTGTCCTGCCCGGCCACCGCCATCGACCCGGGCGCCCGCACCGTGACCCTGGCCGACGGCAGCCTGCTGCCCTATCGCGCCGCCATGATCGCCACCGGCGCCCGGCTGCGCCGCCTCTCCGTGCCCGGCGCCGAACTGACCGGGATCCACTACCTGCGCAGCGTCGCCGATGCCGATTCCCTGGGCCGGGCTTTGCAGGCGGCCGGCCGGGTGGCGGTGATCGGCGGCGGCTTCATCGGCATGGAGGTGGCGGCGGCCGCGCGAGAACGGGGCTGCGCGGTCACCGTGGTGGAGGCGGAGCCCAGGATCATGCACCGCGGCGCCCCGGCGGAGATCTCCGACGCCGTCGCCGCGCTGCATGCGGCGAAGGGGGTCACCATCCTGACCGGACGGCGGGTGACCGGATTCGCCGGCGATCGCGCCGTGACGGCGGTGGAACTGGACGGCCATGCAGCCCTGCCCTGCGACCTGGCGGTGGTCGGCATCGGCATCCAGCCAGAGACCGGGCTGGCGGAGGCGGCCGGCATCGCCTGCCGCGACGGCATCCTCGTGGATGCCTGCGGCCGCACCTCCGCGGACGACGTCTTTGCCGCAGGCGACGTGGCCCGGCGGGAGGATCCCGCCACCGGACTGTCGCTGCGGCAGGAGGCGTTCCAGAACGCCCAGGGACAGGCCGTGGCGGCGGCGAAGACGATGGCCGGCCAGCCCACCCCCTACGAGGAGACGCCCTGGCTGTGGTCCGACCAGTATGACGAGAGCGTGCAGATCGCCGGCATCCCCGCGGCGGACGACCGGCTGATCCTGCGCGGCGACCCGTCGACCCGTGCCTTCACCGTCCTGCATCTGCGCAGGGGGCGCCTGGTCGCCGCATCGGTGATCAACACGATCCGCGAGATGCGCGCCTGCCGCCGGCTGATCGAGGCCGGCCTGCGGGTGCCGGAGGATGCGACAGAAGCGGAACTGGCTGACCCGGAGGTCCGGCTGCTGGACCTTAGCCGACGGCTGAAGGGCCGGTAGCCAGCCGGCAGCCCCGCACCGTGTCAGTGCAGGGTGCGGCGGAAGCGCTTCTGCAGGCCCTCCGCCTGGGCCCGCACGCCGGGCAGATGCGGGTTGATCCGCAGCGCGGCCTCGTAGGCGGTGAGCGCCCCGGCATAGTCGCCACGACGCTCGCAGATCTGGCCATAGCCGGCCAGGGCGCCGAAATGGCGCGGCTCCAGTTCCAGCACGCGGACGATGTCCTCGATGCTCTCTGCGTCGCGGTTCTGCAGGAAGTACAGCGTCGCCCGCTTGTTCCAGGCCTCCGCGAAGTCGGGATGGGCGGATACCAGCTCGTTCAGCAGGATCTCCGCCTCCGACAGATTCTTGCGGGCGATGGCAGTCACCGCCTCGCCCAGCCGCGCCCGGGCCGGTGCCGCCGGATGCTCCATCCACAGCGCCCAGATCAGGTCCTCAACCTCATGGGCGCGATGGCCCAGCCTGTCGTCGACCAGCCGGCTGAACAGGCTGTCCAGCTGCGGCGACAGGCCCGGCGACGGCCGTCGTTCCGGCAGTGACAGAATCAGCCTGACCATACGATCGTGCATCGCTCCGCTCCGGCGCCTGGCAGTCACAAATGCGCCAAGGGCCTTCTATCGGCCTGACAGGCCGCGGACGCAAGGGATAGAAGGGGCAGGTCTGCGCGAACGGAAGACGCGGCTCCGCCGCCGCCAGGAGGGAGTTCCCGATGCCCGAAACCGCACCCCTTGCCCGCAGGACGCCGGCGCGGCGGTGGACCGGCCTGCTGGCCGCGACGGCCGCTGCCGGCGGCATCGCCCTGCTGCTGGCGGGCGGCTCGCCGGCCCTTGCCGATGCGGCAGCCGCCGACAGCACAGCCGCAGGCGGCAGCGCGACGCCCACGGGCAGGGCGACACCCCCCGCGGTCGGCAGCGGCACCAATGGCCCCGGCACCAATGGCCCCGGCACCAATGGCCGCGGGACGGGCGGCAGCCAGGAAGTGGCCGCACAGGATGATGCCGGACAGCAGGCCCGGGACAGACATTGGCAGGAGGTCCTGCGGAAGGCGCACGGCCAGCAGGTCTATTTCAACGCCTGGGGTGGGGAGCCGCGGATCAATGCCTTCATCGACTGGGCGGGCCAGCAGGTGGAACAGGCACACGGCGTCTCTATCCGCCACGTCAAGCTGGGCACCACGGCGGAGGCGGTGTCGCGCATCCTGTCGGAGATGGCTGCCGGCAATACCGGCAGCGGCAGCGTGGACCTGATCTGGATCAACGGCGAGAACTTCGCCGCCCTGCAGCGCCGCGGCATGCTGTTCGGACCCTGGACCGATGGCCTGCCGAACATGCGCTATGTCGACCCGCAGGCGATGCCCAGCGTTGCCACCGACTTCGGCATCCCGGTCGACAATATGGAGGCGCCCTGGGGGCTGGCGCAGCTGGTCTTCCTTCATGACACGGAACGCATGCCCGACCCGCCGCGCGGCGCCTACGAACTGCTGGACTGGGCGGTGGCCAATCCGGGCCGTTTCACCTATCCGCAGCCGCCCAACTTCATGGGCACGACCTTCCTGCGGCAGCTGCTCTACGACCTGACCGCCGACCGGCAGGCCCTGTTCAAGCCGGTCTCCGCGGTGGATCCCGACGATGTGGCGGTCACCGTCTGGAGCTACCTGGACCGCCTGCACCCGCTGCTGTGGCGGTCCGGCGTCGCCTTCCCGCAGAACACCGGAGCGGCCCGCAACCTGTTCGAGGATGGCGAGATCGAGATCACGATCTCCTTCGACCCGGCGGAGGCGGCGAACGGCATCGCCTCCGGCGCCCTGCCGAAGACGACCGCCGTCTATACCTTCCGCGACGGCACGGTCGGCAATGCGAGCTTCCTGGCGATCCCCTCGAACTCGCCCAACAAGGAAGCCGCCATGGTGCTGGCGAACTTCCTGCTCTCGCCCGCGGCACAGGCCCGCAAGCAGGACCCCGCCGTCTGGGGCAACCAGACCGTGCTGTCGCTGCCGCTGCTGGCGGCGGAGGAGAAGTCGGCGTTCCAGGCGTTCGACAGGATGCCGGGCATGCCCAAGGCCGGCAGCCTGGGCACACCGCTTCCCGAACCGCATCCTTCCTGGACCCAGTACCTGGACGAACAGTGGTCGCATCGCTACGCCGGCGGCGATTGAACGGCTGCCGGCCGGCATGAAGTCCGCGGGCCGGCGCCGGCCGGCCGGCGCAGCCCGGCACGCGGCCCTGCGCGCGGCCCCGCTCGTCACCGCCGCACTGCTGACCCTGCCGGTTGCGATCGGCACGGCCGGCATCGTGCTGCCGTTCGGCTGGCTCGACCTGCTGACCGGCACTGCCGCGCGGCTGGACTGGAGCCGCCCGTTCGGCCAGGCGGTCGCGGAGTTCGCGGCGGCGCCGGGGATCTGGACCTCGCTGCGGGTCAGCCTGACCAGCGCCCTCGCCGCGACCCTGATCTCGCTGCTGCTGGTCCTCGGCCTCACCGCCGCCGCGCAGGGCAGCCGCCTGTTCGGCCTGCTGTCGCACGCGATCTCGCCGCTGCTGGCGGTACCGCATGCCGCGATGGCTGCCGGCCTGGCCTTCCTTGTCGCGCCCAGCGGCTGGCTGTTCCGGCTGGCCTCGCCCTGGGCCACCGGCCTGGAGCGACCACCCGACCTGCTGATCCTGCACGATCCCGGCGGGCTGGCGCTGACCGCCGGTCTGGTGGTGAAGGAGGTGCCCTTCCTGTTCCTGATGACCCTGGCCGCGCTGCCGCAGACCGACGCCGCCCGGCGCACCCTGCTGGGCCGCAGCCTGGGCTATGGCCGCATTGCGGCCTGGTGCGCCGGGGTGGCGCCACAGCTGCTGCGCCAGCTCCGCCTGCCGGTCCTCGCCGTCCTGGCCTATGGCCTGTCGACGGTCGACATGGCCATCATCCTGGGACCGACCACGCCGCCGCCACTGGCGGTGCGCTGCCTGCTCTGGCTGACCGACCCGGACCTGGCCATGCGGGCGACGGCGGCCGTCGGCGCCATCGTGCTGCTGGCGGCGACGGCGGCCGGCGCTGCCGCGCTCTGGCTGCTGGCGCTACTGGCGCGGACGGCCTGGCGCTGGTGGATCTGGCACGGCATGCGGCTGCGGCACGACGCGCCGCTCCGCCGCTTCGCGGTCGCCGCGGCGATGCTGGTCAGCCTGCTGGGCGGCGGCGCCATGCTGGTGCTCCTGATCTGGTCGGTGGCCGGCCCCTGGCGCTTTCCAGAGCCGCTGCCGGACGGCTTCACCCTGTCGCGCTTCGCCGCCCACCTGCCGCAGATCCGCGAACCGGTCGTCACGACACTCGGCCTTGCCCTGGCGACCAGCGGCCTGGCCCTGCTGCTGACGATCGGCTGCCTGGAGAACGAGGCGCGCGGCGGCAGCGCGCGGCGGCCGGGCCGGGCGCTCTGGCTGCTCTACCTGCCGCTGATCCTGCCGCAGATGAGCTTCCTGTTCGGCCTGCAGGCGGTGGCGGCGGCGCTCGGCCTGGGCCCGGGCCTGCTGGCCGTCGCCTGGGCGCAGCTGCTGTTCGTGCTGCCCTACACCTACCTGTCGCTGGCGGATCCCTGGCATGCCTGGGACCGGCGCTTCGGGCTTGCCGCGCGCGGCCTGGGCGCCGGGCCTGCGCGGGTCCTGCTGGCAGTGAAGCTGCCGATGCTGCTGGCGCCGCTGCTGACCGCCGGTGCCGTCGGGGTGGCGGTCTCCACCGCGCTCTACCTGCCGACCGTCCTGCTCGGCGCCGGCCGGGTCAGCACCTTGACGACGGAGGCGGTGACCCTTGCCTCGGGACAGGACCGGCGCCTGCTGGCGGTGTTCGCGGTGCTGCAGGCCGTGGTGCCGTTCCTCGCCTTCGGCCTGGCGCGCCTGCTGCCGGCAGCGCTGCACCCCGCCGGCCGCCGTTCCGCACCGCAGCCGGGAGGGACGCCATGACCGAAGGTCTGGACCTGTCGGGGGTGGGCGTGCGGCTGCACGGCCGGCGGCTCTTTGCGCCCCTGTCGCTGACCGTCGCACCCGGCCAGGTGGCCACCGTGATGGGACCGAGCGGCACCGGCAAGTCGACCCTGCTGGCGCTGATCTGCGGTGCGCTGGACCCCGCCTTCCAGGCGGAGGGCCGGGTGCTGCTGGACGGGCGCGACCTGGCCGGCCTGCCCACCGAAGCACGGCAGATCGGCATCCTGTTCCAGGAGCCGCTGCTGTTCCCGCATCTCAGCGTCGCCGGCAACCTCGCCTTCGGCCTGCCACCGACCTTGCGCGGCCGGCAGGCCCGCGCCGCGCGGGTGCGCGAGGCGCTGGCGGCCGCCGACCTGTCCGGCTTCGAGCGGCGCGACCCGGCGACCCTTTCGGGCGGGCAGCGGGCGCGGATCGCGGTGCTGCGCACCCTGCTGTCGGAGCCGCGGGCGCTCCTGCTGGACGAACCCTTTGCCGGGCTGGACGCGGCGGCCCGCGGGCGGTTCCGGGAGATCGTCTTCGACGCCGTGCGGCGGCGCGCCCTGCCGACCCTGCTGGTCACCCATGACGGCAGCGATGCCGCAGCCGCCGGCGGGCCGGTCGTTCACCTGGAGCCGGTGGCGGCGGAAGGCCCGAACGGCAGCGGGAAGTCGCCCTTGTAGCCGCGTCCCAGATAGGCCTTCAGCGGCACCTCGCAATGGCCGGCGCGGCTGACGCAGATCTCGCCCAGCGGCTCGATCTCCCTGAAATGCGGGCGGTAGCGGTCGACCCAGCCGCGCTCGGTCCGCTCCCGCCCGACCAGGATCGCGTCGCGGCCGGCAAAGGCGGAGAGGTCGTGCTGGAAGGCGAAGTTGCGCGGGTCGGCAGTCAGGACCGCGACCGGCAGGCGGCCGCCCAGTGCGGCATCGACCTTGCCGGCATCGATCCAGTGCCAGACACCGACGAACAGGTCCGGCTGGTCCAGGTCACCGCGCGCCGCCAGCCAGTCGTGCAGGTCGGTCCAGTCCAGCCCCTCGTGGGTCGGGTCCCCCTTGGCGAACAGCGCCGGAAAGGCGCGGCCCGCCCAGCCGGTGGCGGCGTGGCTGGCCAGCACCGGGACCGCCAGCAGCAGCGCCGCGGCCGCCAGGCCCAGCCACCAGCGGGCGCCACGGCGTCCCGTTGCGGGCGGCGCCGGCCACCAGGCGGTCATCGCCCGGCCCAGCAGCGGCAGCCAGAAGATGTAGCCCGGCGCCTGCCAGTGCGGCAGGCCGCGGCTGCCCCAGAGCGGCGTCAGGGTGAAGATCAGGATCGGCAGCAGGCCGGCCCAGAACAGGAACCAGGCGCCCTCGTCGCGCGGCCCGGCCCGCACCGAGCGGGCCACGGCCCAGACCAGCGGCAGCCAGATCCAGGGTCCCAGATAGAGGATCTGCCCCAGCACCGCGACCAGCGCCTGCTGCGGCTTCGGATCCTCCCGTGCGGCGGCCCGCCCGGCCTGGAAGGCGATGCTGATCCAGTCGTTCTGCGCGTTCCAGATCAGCACCGGCGAGAACACCGCCAGGGCCACCAGGCCGGCCGCCCAGGTCTCCGGCCGCACAAGCCAGTGCCGGTGACGCGGCGAGGTCGCCAGGAACAGGGCGATGCCCGCGCCGAACAGGAAGCCGTGATATTTCGCCAGGCAGGCCAGGCCCAGGAACAGGCCGGCCCCCAGCGCCAGCGCCCAGCGCCGGGCGGGACGGCAATCCTTGCCCGCCTGCAGCAGCCCGACCAGGCAGAGCGCACTGGCGAGCATTGCGGCCAGAAGCGGCCCGTCGGGCAGGATCCAGCCGCCGAAGGCGATGGTGTAGATCGGTGCCAGGTTGGCCAGCACCGCCGCCCAGGCACCCGCCCAGGGCGAGAACAGCACGCTGCCCAGCCGGTAGAGCAGCCAGCCGGTCAGCGCGAACAGGGCGATGAACGGCAGCCGGACGACCGGATTCGCCTCGCTGCCGGTCAGCCAGACCGTGGCATGGACGATCCAGAACGACAGCGGCGGATGGTCGTAGTAGCTCCATTGCAGGGAGCGGGCATTGGCGACGGTGTAGGATTCGTCGACCCCCAGGCCCAGCACCGCGGCCACCGCCAGGCGCACCGCGGCGCCCAGCAGCAGGGTCGCCCAGACCAGCTGCGCCGGGCTGGCCTGGATGCCGAAGGCGATCTGCCGCCGGTCGGACGGGCCGTTCATCGGCCTGCCGTCCCCTGCCGGCAGGGGCGAAACGTTCGACAGGCACGCAAATCGCGTAGTATCCGGCCCGTGCAGCGCGCCGACGCGCGACATTGGGCCCCCAACTCAGTCACCAGGTCATGCCTTCCGTTGATTCCGACCGCTTCCGCCTGACCGCTCTGCTGGGCCCCAGGACAGGGCGCCTGCTGAGGCCCCGCAACCCCTATCTCCGCTGGCTGCTCTGGTCGACCCTCATCAGCCTGGCCTGCGTGCTGCTGGTCGACCGCCAGCTCGTGCTGTTCTTCTATGAGAACCGGGCGCACTGGGTCTACGGCTTCTTCGACGCCATCACCGATATCGGCATGGGTACGGGATGGTACATCCTGGCGGTGCTGACGGCCCTGGCCGGCTATGGCGGCGAACGCTTCACCCTGTCGGTGGCGCGGGCCCTGATGTGGCGGCGGATCCGCAATGCCGGCCTGTTCCTGCTGGCCAGCCTGCTGCTGAGCGGCATCGTGATGATCGCGATCAAGGTGCTGACCGGCCGGCTGCGCCCGCGCTACCTGTTCGAGGATGGCAGCTACGCCTTCCAGCCGCTGACCTTCGACACCGGGATGGTCGGCTTCCCGTCGGGCCATACCCAGACCATCTTCGCCGTGATGACGGTGTTCTGGCTGGTGCTGCCGCAGCATCGCCCGCTCTACCTGATCGTGGCGGTCCTGGTCGGCTTCAGCCGGGTGGTGGTGGGCGCGCACTATCTGGGCGACGTGGTCTTCGCCGCCTTCCTGTCGATCGCCCTGACGGTCTGGCTGTACGACCAGATGGTGCGCCGCGGCCTGCCCTCCCGCCTACAGCGGGGCGGCTATGTCCTGCCCTTCTTCCGCCGCCGGGTTCGACGACGCGCGCCGTGAGAGGGCGGCACCGCTGAGCGACCAGGCCAGGCCGCCGGCCAGGCCCTGTGCCAGGGTGGCCAGGCCGATCCCCACCGACACCAGGAAGGCGTCGCCGGCGCTGATTCCGGCGAAGCCCAGGGCGGTGACCATGGCGGCCTCCCGCAGGCCCCAGCCCGCGATGGCGATCGGGATCTGGGCGATCAGAAGGACAGGCGGGATCAGCAGCAGCGCCACCGCCGGCGACAGCGGGATGTCCAGTCCGGCGGCCACGCAGAGGCCGAACAGCGCAGTCAGGAAATGCCCGGCGATGCCGGCCAGGAGGATCGCCGGCAGGCGCCCGGCGCCGACCAGCGCCTGCCGGATCCCGGCATAGAGCCCGGCCACCCGCTCCAGCAACCGGTGATGGCGGCCGAGCCAGCGCAGGTGGCGCAGCAGCAGCAGCACGGCGATCACGACCAGCGCCACGGCGCCGGCCACCAGGTCGGTCGCCACGAGGGTGGCCCGGTCAGCCGGCGCGATGGCGATGTCGGCCGCCGCCAGCAAGGGCAGCCCCGCCAGCATCGCCAGCAGCATGGCCAGCAGCGCAGCGCCGCGATCCGCCACCACCGCGGAAAACGCCGTCCCCAGCCCGATGCCCATGCGGCGCAGCAGGACCACCCGCGCGACATCGCCGCCCAGGGTCGACGGGAAGGGCTGGTTGAACAGCAGCCCCGCCAGCACGGTGCGCGCCACCGGCCAGAACCGCCAGCGTTCGACCGCGCCGGCCAGCGCGCCCTGCAGCACCCAGTGGAAGCGCAGGCACAGGAGCGCCGCCTGCAGCAGCACCAGCACCGCCAGCGGCAGCAGCCAGGGCCAGGACAGGTCGCCCAGCCGCGCGGCGATCGCCGACAGGTCGACCTGGCCGACCGCCCACCAGATCAGCAGGCCGGAAAGCGCCAGCTTGACCAGTGCCGAGGCCAACTTGCGGAGGCGGCCCGGCCAGGGGCCCCTGACACCGGCACTGTCCGGCACCGTCACGAGGCTGCGCGCCGCCCGTCCGGGGGCCCGGCAGCGTCCCCGGCAGCCGGGGCCCCGGCGCCGACATCCGCATCCGGGGCGGCCGCCGCCCTGGCGCCCCCCCTGGGGGCCCCCATGGCGGCCTGCAGCGCCGTCAGCACCTGTGCCACGCCGATCCCGGTCATGCAGCGATTGTCGCCGCAGACCGACTTCTTCTGGTTGTAGACGGAGACGCAGGGCGAACAGGCCAGCCCCAGCCAGATCGCCCGCTGCCGATCGCCGATCGGGCCGAAGATGCGCGGCGTCTCCGGACCGTACAGAACCACGGTCGGGATGTTCGTCGCCGACGCGAAATGCGCCGGCCCGGAATCGTTGGTCACCAGGCCATCGGCCAGGCAGAACAGGTGCAGCAGCCCGGTCAGGCTGGTCCGCCCCGCCAGGTTCACCACCCGGTCGCTGCCGATCTGGCGCACCAGCCGCTCCGCCTGTGCACGCTCCTCCGGCGAGCCGGTCAGGCCCAGGGTCACCGAGGGGTCGCGCAGCAGCCGGGTGGCCAGCTCCGCATAGCGCTCAACCGGCCAGCGGCGCTGCGCGATCAGGTCGCTGGCATTGGCGTTGAGCAGGATCAGCTTGCGGCTGCCGTCCAGCGGCACCCCCTCCGCGGCCAGGCGCTGTCGCAGGGCCTGCAGTTCTTCCGGATCGGGCTGAAAGCGGAAGCGCATCGGCCGCACGTCGGGCAGCATCGACTTCGGCACCGGCTCGTCGGTTGCCGGCTCGGAGAGGGCGGCGACCAGGCCCAGATAGGCCGAGGCGGCGTGCAGGTGCGGGCTGTAGACCGCCCGATGGGTCAGAAGATCGCCGATATAGTGGCCCTCCTCCCGGAAGCGGTGAAAGCCGGAGCGCCACCGCGCGCCGCTCAGAAAGGCCAGGATGGTGCTGAAGCGGGCATAGACCTCGAAGTTCACCGAGGCGTCGATGCCCAGCCGGCGGCAGCGCCAGATCGCGGCCAGGGTGCCGCCGGCGAAGCGGAACAGGCCGTCGGTCCGGATGGTGATGATGTTCCCCGGCGGGACGCCCATCAGCTCCAGCACCTGGCGGCCCGCCGCAAAGGTCAGGAAGTAGTGTTCCGCGTCGGGGAAACGGCGCCGCGCCTCCCGCATCGCCGGACAGGTCAGCACCAGGGCGCCCAGCTCCGCCAGGGCGATGAACATCAGCCGCCGCGGCCGGGGCTGTTCGCCCCTGTGCCGGCGGGCCGCCAGGGAAAGCAGGAAACAGAGCGGCCGGCCGACCCAGCGGTCGATCCGGCGCATCGTATCGGGAGACATCAGCTACGCCTTCATCCTCGGCCGCGCCGCGCCAGCCCGCAGGCGGCAGCGGAACGCGCCGTTTCCGGCACAGGCAGGGCCGTTACCTCGGGAAGCCCTGCCGTGCCGGAGATATCCGGCAAGGGTGTCCAATGTCCGGCCGGCGAAGTCAATCGCCCGTCCTGCCGCGACGCTAGTCCGCGGCAACCGGCAGGTCGTGCAGGACCTGCAGGCGCCGGCGCAGGTCGTCCCAGGCATCGGCGCCGAACTCCTGCTGCAGCCGGCCCACCGCCTCGTCCTGTGCCTGCCGCCACAGCGGCACCGCCTGCCGCACCACCTCCGCCCCCGCTTCCGTGATCGCGATGCGGCGGGCGCGACGGTCCTCGGCCGGCGAGTCCACCCGCACCCAGCCATGGCTTTCCAGCGGGCGCAGGTTGCGGGTCAGGGAGGTGCGTTCCAGGCCCATTACCTCCGCCAGCCGGGCCATCGGCACCGGCGGCCGGCCCATCAGGGCGGCAAGGATGGAGAACTGGGTGGCCTTCAGGCCCAGCGGCTTCACCGCATTCTCGTACGACCGGGTGACGATCCGGGTGGCCTTGCGCAGGTTGAAGCAGATGCAATCGCCGCCGAACCGCTCCAGCGGCCGCGCGCGCCAGGCCGAATCGCCGCCCGCCCGCGCGCGGGCCGCGGCATGCCTGTCGGGATCGCTGCCGGACACTCGGTCTGTCATGATCCGTGCAAATACACCTTCCGCCGGTCAATTTCCACGCCGCGGCCCCGCCATGGTAAGGATTGGGTATGAATGCCAACCGGATCAGCATCGCCGCCGTGCCCAGGTCCGGCTTCCTGCCCGCCGCCCGGCAAGGGGCGGGTCCGGTGCTGCTTGCGGCGGTCGTGACCCTTACCGCCTGCAGCGGCGCGGACCGCCCGGTCGGCACGGCGGAAACCGACGACAGGCTGCTGCCCGGCCTGTTCCTGGGCCCCAGCCTGCTGTCGTCGCAGGGCGCAACTTCCGGCCGGACCGCCCCCGTGGTCAATGCGTTCGAGGCCATCGACAGGAACGGCGACGGCCGTCTCTCCCAGGCGGAGATCGGTCAGCATCTGGCGGCCCGCTTCGCCCGCGCCGACCGCAACGGCGACGGCGAACTCGACCTCGCCGAACTGGGACTGGCCGGCCAGCCGGTCGCGGCGCAGACCCTGCCGTTCGACCTGGACGGCAATGGCCGTATGTCCCTGGGCGAACAGCGGGCCTATATCAACACTGTCATCTCCGGAACCAGCGGCACGGGGTCGGCCACCGTGCATTGGCGCGATGTCGACCGCCGGCTCGTCCGCTGATCCCCGGTTCCCCGGCGTCAGAGGCGGCTCTCCTCCTCGGCGCCCGCCTGCGGCCCGCCTGCCTGCGACCGCTCCGGGCGATCCGGGCCGGTACCGCCCGAACGGGGCGAAAGGAAGCCCTTCGCCATGAGCCTGCTGCCCACCCTGGTCGTCTTCCTCGCCGCGGCGGTGTTCGCGGTGCCGCTGTTCAAGCGGATCGGCCTGGGGTCGGTGCTGGGCTACCTGGCCGCGGGCATCGTCATCGGGCCGATGGTTCTGGGCCTGGTGGAGAATGTCGACGAGATCCTGCACATCGCCGAACTCGGCGTCGTCATGCTGCTGTTCCTGATCGGCCTGGAACTGCAGCCGACCCGCCTGTGGACGATGCGGCGGGCGATCCTGGGCCTGGGCGGCGGCCAGGTCCTGCTGACCGGCGCCGCGCTCGGCCTGGCGGCCTGGCTGCTGGGCATCCAGCCGCTGAGCGCTGCGATCGTCGGCCTGTCCCTGGCCCTGTCGTCGACCGCTTTCGCCCTGCAGATCATGGCGGAACGCAGCGAGCTGACCACCCGGCATGGCCGCGCCGGCTTTTCGATCCTGCTGTTCCAGGACCTGGCTGCAGTACCGCTGATCGTGCTGGTGCCGATCATCGCCGAACTCGACCGGATGGGCCTGCAGACCCTGACCTTCGATACCGACATGCTGCTCGGCATCGGCAAGGCGGCCGCCGCCGTGGCGGTGGTCGTGCTGGGCGGCCGCTACGCCGTGCGGCCACTGTTCCGCTATGTCACCTCGTCGAAGATCGCCGAGGCCTTCACCGCGGTCTCGCTGTTCATCGTCGTCGGCACCGCCCTGATCATGGAGGAGGTCGGCCTGTCGATGGCGCTGGGCGCCTTCCTGGCCGGCGTGCTGCTGGCGGATTCGGAATTCCGGCACGCGCTGGAAGCCGATATCGGCCCCTTCAAGGGCCTGCTGCTGGGCCTGTTCTTCATCGGCGTGGGCATGTCGATCCGCCTCGACGTGGTCGCCGAACATGCCGGCACCGTGGCGCTGCTGGTCGCCGGCCTGCTGGCGATCAAGGCGGCGGTGCTGTTCCTGATCGGCCGGTCCGCCGGCATGGGGACGAAACCGGCGATCCGGCTGGCCGCCACCCTGTGCCAGGGCGGCGAGTTCGCCTTCGTGATCTTCGGCGTGGCCGGTGCCGCCTCGGTGATCGACCGCGGTCTGGCGGACCTGCTGACCCTGGTCGTCACGATCTCGATGGTGATGACGCCGCTGCTGCTGTTGCTGATCGACCGCACCGGCCGCAGCAGGAAGACGGAGGCGGAGGCACCGACGGCGGTCTACGAGGAGAACGAGGTAATCATTGCCGGCTTCGGCCGGGTCGGGCAGATCGTCGGCCGCATCCTGCGCGCCAAGCGGATCCCCTTCACCGCCCTGGAGGCAAGCCACGAGCAGGTCGACTTCGTCCGCAATTTCGGCGGCCGGGTCTATTACGGCGATGCCAGCCGGCTCGACTTCCTGCGGGCGGTGCATGCCGACACCGCGCATGTCTTCGTCATCGCGATCGAGGATATCGAGCGGTCGATCCGCTGCGCGGAGCTGCTGCAGCAGCACTATCCGCACCTGAAGATCATCGCCCGCGCCCGCAACCGCAGCCATGCCCACCGCCTGATGGCGGCCGGCGTCAAGCATGTGGTGCGCGAGACCTTCGCTTCCTCGCTGGAACTGACGGAGCTGGTGCTGGAGACGCTCGGCATGGCCGACTACCAGGCACAGCAGGCGATCCAGACCTTCCGCGAACTGGACGAGCGCCGCCTGCGGGAGGATCTGGCGATCCATACCGACCAGGAGGCGATGGCGGAACGCGCCCGCCAATGGGAGGAGGAGCTGGAGGAGCTGTTCAACGAGGATGCGCGCCGCGACGAGGTCGCCTGACGGGCGCGGAACGGGCGACCGAACGGGCCGTTGACAGGCGGAGGGCACAGGGCGTCGCACCCCCTGCCCGGCCCCGGCAAAGCGCCTGACAGCCCCCTGGCACCGTGCTAAGGCAGCCGCATGACAGAGGCAGAGTTGACCGATCCCCGCCCCCCCGCACTGCAAGGTCGCGACCCTGTCCGCGCTGCGGTCATCGGCGTCGGTCATTTCGGCCGCTTCCATGCCCGGAAGCTGGCGGCCAGCCCGGACGCGGTGCTGGCCTGCGTCTATGACACCGATCCGGCACGTGCGGCGGCGGTTGCGCGCGAGTGCGACACCCGCGCCGCCGCGTCCCTGGCCGAGGCGCTGTCGCTGGCGGAGGCGGTCAGCATCGCGGTGCCGACCCGGCAGCATGCCACGGTCGCGACGGCCGCGCTGGAGGCCGGCCGCCATGTCCTGATCGAGAAGCCGATCACCGAAACGCCGGCGGAAGCGCAGGCGCTGATCGACCTTGCCGAACGGCGGGAGCGCGTCCTGCAGGTCGGGCACCTGATCCGCTTCGCGGCGCCGATCGCCCGGCTCCGCGCGGAGGTCCGTCAGGCGCTGTACGTGGAATGCGTGCGCATCGCCCCCTGGACGTCGCGCGGCACCGACGTGAACGTGATCCTGGACCTGATGATCCACGACCTGGACCTTGTCCTGTCGATCGTGCCGGCGCCGATCGTGGATGTCGACGCGGTCGGCACGCCGGTGCTGTCGGAACGGGAGGACATCGCCAACGCGCGGCTGAGGTTCGCCGACGGCTGCGTCGCCACGATCACCGCCAGCCGGGTCAGCATGAAGACCGAGCGCAAGCTTCGCGTGTTCGAGGCCGACCGCTATACCTCGATCGATTTCGGCAGCCGCCAGGTGCGGCGGGTGCGCCGGACCGGGGCGGTATCGAAAGGCGGCATCCCGGACCTGGACGTGAGCTTCGACGATTTCGACGATGTCGACCTGCTCGCCGCCGAGCTTGCCGCCTTCCTGGCGGCGGTGCGCGGCGAACGGCCCGCGGAAGTGACGGGACGGGAGGGCCTGCGGGCGCTGCAGGCGGCGACGGCGGTCAACGATTCCCTGCGGCGGCACGCCGCGTTCGTTGCCGAACGGACCGGCCTGTCGCCCGGCGCCTCGAGCCGCGCCAGCGCCTGACACAGACAGCGAAGCCCGGAGACACGCCTTGGCACGACGCGGCGGCATCCCCCTGATCGACCTGCAGGCACAGCACCGCCGCATCGCCAAACGGATCCGGGAGCGGGTGCTGAAGGTCCTGGAGGCGGGGCAGTATGTCCTGGGGCCGGAAGTGGCGGAGCTGGAGGCGGCGCTGGCCGCACGCTGCGGCATCGCCCATGCGGTCGGCCTGGCCAGCGGCACGGACGCCCTGCTGGCGGCTTTCCTGGCGGAACGCATCGGCCGCGGCGATGCCGTCTTCCTGCCCGCCTACAGCTTCGTCGCGACCGCCGGCACGGTGGTGCAGTGCGGCGCCATGCCAATCTATGTCGACATCGACCCGGAAACCTTCACCATGGATCCGGAGGACCTGGCCGCGGTGGTCGATACCGCGCGGGCCGCCGGCCGCGCGGTGCCGCGGGCGGTGGTGGCGGTCGACCTGTTCGGCCTGCCGGCCCGCTATGACGAGATCGCGCCGATCGCGGAGGAGGCCGGCCTGTTCCTGCTGGCGGACGCGGCCCAGAGCCTGGGCGCCAGCCTGGACGGCCGGCCGGTCGGCGCCCTGGCCCATGTCACCGCCACCAGCTTCTACCCGACCAAGACCCTGGCCGCCTATGGCGATGCCGGGGCGCTGTTCACCGACGACCCGGCACGCGACGCCGCCTATCGCCGCCTGCGCCAGCACGGCCAGGGCCCGGACCGGACCGAGGCGCTGGAGATCGGCATGAACAGCCGGCTGGACACCCTGCAGGCCGCGATCCTGCTGGAGAAGCTGGCTGTGTTCGACGACGAGCTGGCGGCCCGCCGGCGCATCGCCGCCCGCTATGCCGAACGGCTGGCCGACCTGGTACCGCGGCAATGGGTGCCGCCGAATGCTGAAAGCGCCTGGTCGGTCTACACGGTGCGGATCGAGGGCGGCACGGCGCGGCGCGACAAGGTCCGCGCAGCGCTGCAGGACAAAGGCATCGCCACCGGCATCTACTATCCGGTGCCGATCCACCAGCAGGCCGCCTATCGCCGCTTCGCCGACAGGCCGCTGCCGCAGAGCGAGCGCCTGGCGGCCGAGGCGCTGGCCCTGCCGATGCATCCCTACCTGACGGACGCCGAGGTCGACCGGGTGACCGAGGCGCTGCGCAAGGCGCTGAAGGCGAGCTGACGCGGCGGACGGCACCGACCAGGGGCGACACCCCGACGCCGTCATTGCATGGGTTGACCCGCGGCTGTCCGGTCAGTGGCTTCGGCGGTGTGGCGCGGGCCACACCGGGCACTTCATGCGTCATGCGCGGACTTGTTCCGCGCATCCATCGCGCCGCGCCTCAATGAGATCCGGCCTCTGTTGAGCCTGGCGGCACCATGGACCGCCGCGACGAGCGCGGCGGTGACGCCCAAGGGAAAAGCTGCAGCAACCCTGTCCGAGGTCGGTGCATGCCACCGAAAATCCAGCAACCTATGGCCCGAACGACCTATCGCCGCCGGTAGGGCACCGTCAGCACCGTGGGCGAGGTCTGGCGGCCGGTGATGCCGGCCACCGCCAGGAAGGCCAGCAGGTATGGCAGCATGATCAGGAAGGCGTTGGGCACGTCGACGCCGAGGGTCGGCAGCTGGAACTGCAGCGCCGTGGCGCCGCCGAACAGCAGGCAGGCGAAGACGGCGCGGCCCATCCGCCAGTTGCCGAAGATCACGGCGGCGATGGCGAGATAGCCGATGCCGTTGGTCATGCCTTCCGTGAAGGTGTGGATGTCGCCGATCGACAGGAAGGCGCCGGCCAGGGCGGAGGTGGTGCCGGCGAACAGCACCACGCCGTAGCGGATCACCAGGACCGAGATGCCGGACTTGTCCAGCGCGCGCGGATCCTCGCCCGCCGCCTTGATCGCGATGCCCAGCGCGGTGTGGCGCAGCACCCAGCCGGTCGCCAGGACCAGCGCGATCGCCAGGTAGACCAGCCAGACCTGGGTGAACAGGGAATCGCCGAAGGCCGGGATGTCGCCCAGCAGCGGCGGGCTCCACTTGTCGAAGCCGGGGATCGCCTCGCGCGAGCGGGCGCCGAAGATCTCCCGATAGGCCAGGGTGGTGGCGCCCAGCACCAGGATGTTGATGCCCAGGCCGGTGACGATCTGGTTGGCCCGCAGGGTGTTGGACAGGAAGGCCTGCAGCAAGGACACCGGCAGCACCGCCAGCAGGGCGCAGAGCAGGCCGATCTCCGGGCTGCCGGTGCCCCAGGCCCCCAGCGCGGCGGCAAAGGCGCCGGTCAGCATCATGCCTTCCAGGCTCATGTTCAGGACGCCGGCGCGTTCGCTGACCAGTTCGCCCACCATGCCCAGCATGATCGGCACCGCCAGCCGCAAGGAGGAGCCCAGGAAGACGGCCAGGAGCTCCCAGGTCATGAACTCGTCCCCGCCGTCATCGCGCCACCGTCCCCCGGTCCAGCCAGAACGCCGCGCCGGCGATCGCCACCACGATCAGGCCCTGGATCACCATCACCAGGGCGGTCGGCACCGCGGCCACCATTTCCATGCTGATGCCGCCGGAGCGCAGGAAGCCGAACAGCAGCGCGCCGGCAAGCACGCCGGGCACCGAGCCGCGCGCCAGCAGCCCGACCACCAGACCGTCGAAGCCGTAGCCCGACGAGAAACCGGTCTTCAGCGAATACTGCTCGCCCAGCAGCATCATCGCGCCGGCCAGCCCGCCGAAGGCGCCGGCGATGGTCAGCGCCAGCACCACCATCGCCTGCTGCGGGATGCCCGCGCGTGCCGCCGCCACCGGGTTCAGGCCGACGGTCCGCAGCTGGAAGCCGAAGCGCGAGCGGGTCAGTACCAGGTGCACGACGAAAGCCAGCAGCAGAGCGACCACGGCGCCGATGGTGACCGGTGCGGCATAGTCGCCGGTCAGCAGGGGGATCTGCGTGTCGAACGGGATCTCCGCCGATTCCGGCAGGGTGGCGGAGGTGGTCATCGGCTGCCGCAGCAGCGCCTCCGACTGCACGCACCAATAGACCAGCCAGATCGCGATGAACGACAGCAGCAGGGTGGAGATCACCTCGTTGGTGCCGACCCGCGCCTTCAGCACGCCGGCGATGCCGCCCCAGACGGCCCCCGCCAGCACCGCGCCCAGGGTCGGGATGATGAAGGCCAGCCAGCCCAGTCCGGCGACCCCGCCATAGAGTGCAATGGCGGTCGCGACGATGCCGCCCACGGCGATCTGTCCCTCGCCGCCGACATTGGTCAGGTTGGCGCGGTTCGCGAGCACGAAGCCGAGGCCGACCAGGGCGAAGACCACCGCCCGGTTGATCGACACGGAGATCGCGTAGCCGGAGCCGAAGGCGCCGTTGGCGAAGGCGGCGATCGCCTTGCCCGGCGCCACCCCCATCGCCACCACCAGCAGGCAGCCGACCAGGAAGGCGGTCAGCACCGCCAGCACCGGCAGCACCATCGGCACCCGCAGCAGGTCGCCGAAGCTCATGCCGGCCAGGAGCGGCCGCCCGGCTGCCGCCTCGCTCATGCCGCCTGTCCTGCCGCGGCGGCCTGCACCGCGACCGGATCGGCATCCACGCCGCCGCCGGGCCCGGACGGCGGCGGATCGGCGGTGTGTCCGGCCATCATCGCGCCGATCTCCGCCCGGTAACGCGGATGGGCCGGCCGCTCGCCGACGATCCGGCCGCGATAGAGCACCACCACCCGGTCGGCGACCGCCAGGATCTCGTCCAGTTCCGAGGAGATCAGCAGCACCCCGGCGCCATTGCCGCAGGCCTCCCGGATCATGCGGTAGACGGATTCCACCGCGCCGACGTCCAGGCCGCGGGTCGGCTGCGCGGCCAGCAGGAAGGTCAGGTCCGGGGTGGTCAGCTCGCGCGCCAGCACCGCCTTCTGCTGGTTGCCGCCGGACAGGCTGCCGAAGGTCACGTCCGGGCCCGCGGCGCGGACGTCGAAGCGGGCCATCTGTTCCTCCGCCGCCGCCCGCATGGCACCGCGACGCATCAGACCAAAACGGGTGAAGGCCCTGGTGCGGTTCAGGAACAGGTTCTCCGTCAGGCTCATCTCGACGATCGCGGCGACCCGGTGGCGGTCCTCCGGCACCACGCCGACGCCGGCGGCGGTGACCTCCGCCGGCCGGGCACGGGTCAGGTCGCGGCCGGCGGCATGGAAGCGACCGGAATCGGGATGCGTCAGGCCCGCGATCACGTCGCCCAGCTCGCTCTGGCCGTTGCCCTCCACCCCGGCGACGCCGACGATCTCTCCGCGACGCACGATCAGGGTGAAATTGTCGAGCCGGGTGGCGCCGCCGGCGTCGCGCACCGTCAGGCCGTCGAACTGCGCGGCCTCCGGCGCGCGCGGCCTGCCGCCGGCATCGGCAGCGTCGTTGCCGGCGGTCTGCGGTGTCCCCTCCTCCTCCGCTGCCATGCCCAGGCTGCGCATCGCCAGGCTGTCCAGCCCGCCGAGGTCGCGGCCGACCATGGCGCGGACGAGGGCGTCGATCTCGCCGGCCGGATCCTCCGAGCGCGCCACCACCCGGCCGCCGCGCAACACGGTGACCCGGTCGGCGACCTGCTTGATCTCCGCCAGCTTGTGGGTGACCAGCACGACGCCGCAGCCGCGTTCCGCCACCGCGCGGCAGACCTTCAGCAGGGCGCCGATCTCGTCCGGCAGCAGCACCGCCGTGGGCTCGTCCAGGATCAGCAGGCGCGGCTCGCGCATCAGGCATTTCACGATCTCGACCCGCTGGCGCTCGCCGATCGAGAGGTCGCCCACCCGTTCGAAGGGGGAAAGGGAGAGGCCGTAGTCCGCGCCCAGCGCCTCCAGCCGGGCGGCGAAGCCCTTGCGGTCCAGGATCCCGCGCGCCTGCCCCAGCATCAGGTTGTCGACCACCGGCATGTCGTGCACCAGGCTGAAATGCTGGTGCACCATCGCGATGCCCGCCGCCAGCGCATCGCGCGGACCTTCCGGGCGATAGGGCGCGCCGTCGATCCGCAGTTCGCCCGCATCGGGCGCGTGGATGCCGAAGGCCAGGTTGCACAGGGTCGACTTGCCGGCCCCGTTCTCGCCCAGCAGGCAGTGGATCTCGCCCGCCGCGAAGCCGGCATCGATATCGGCGAGCGCGGTGAAGCCGCCGAAGCGCTTCGCCACGCCCGCCATCTCAAGAAGCGCCATCACGGCCGGCCTTCGCGACCGTCCCCTCGGGCACCGCCGCTCAGCCTTCCAGCACCTTGATCTCGCCGGCCAGGATCTTGTCCATGATCTCCTTCAGCTTCGCCTTCTGCTCCGGCGTGCCGCCGCAGATGATCATGTCGGAGGCCATCGGCCCCTTCTTCAGGCCGAACGGCTCGTAGCCGGCGGTCCAGGTATCGGCCAGGTACTGGTCGATCGCGTACTGCACCTGGAAGCCGACGCCGGTGACCGAATAGGCGACATAGAGCGGGTCGCTGCCGCAGCGGTCGGTGTAGGAGCCGATGATGTGGGTGCCCTTCTCCTTCGCCGCCTGCTCCATGCCGCGCAGGCCCAGGTTCAGGATGTGGTAGTGGATGTCCGCGCCCTGGGCGATCGCCGCCAGGGTGGCCTCCTTCGACTTCGCCACATCGTCGAAGTCGCCGGTATAGTTCTCGAAATACTTGATGTCGGGATTGATGTACTTCGCACCGTTGCCGAACTCCTTGCCGGCATTGACGATGGAGGGGATCTCCAGCCCGCCGACATAGGACACGCCGCCGGTCTTCGACATCATCGCCGCCGCCGCACCGGCGACGAAGGCGATCTCCGCCTGCTTCACGTCATAGCCGGCGATATTGTCGCGCGCCTCGGACTCGTTGCCGCCGACGATGGAGAACTTCGTGTCCGGGAAGCGCCGCGCGACCTTGTAGATCGCCGCCTGGGTCTGGCCGCCGACGCCGATCACCAGCTGGTTGCCGGAGGCGAGCTGGGTCAGCGCCTGCTCCATGTCGGCATAGTTGATGTTCTCGATCATCTGGACTTCGATCCTGTCGCCGTACTTCTCCTGCGCGGCGACCAGGCCGTCATAGCCGGATTCCATCCAGCCCTTGTCCGACTTCGAGCCGGGAATCAGGATCCCGACCTTGACCGGATCCGCCGCCAGCGCCGGCCCGCCGATCAGCAGCCCGCCGGCCGGCACGGCGAACGCCGCGATGGCAAATGCGCCGGCGGCCATCCGGCCGAGAAAATCGCGTCTGGTGAAGGTCATCTGTCCTGCCCCCTGTTGGCACTGTGCTGCCGGGGCATTGGCAAGCGGCATGCCATCGCACCAACCTGTTGATCGCAATAAGCTTTTCGCTTCCCGCCGGCCCTGTCGCGGCGATAAATGGTCATTTACCTGGCAGCCGGGCAGATGCGATGCTCAAATTGTATGCAATCGCCCATAACGATGGCGTTCTTGTCGCAGAAACCCGCTTCTGCCTAACTGGCAAGCAATTTGCTGCATCGATTGGAGCCGATCGACAGCGCAGCGGACCAGGAGAGCAGGACATGAGCGCACCGATGCAGAAGCCGGGGCAGCCGGCCGGCGGCCCCCTCGGTGTCGGCCGCACCTATCACTGGCAGGCCACCGCGGCGGAGATCGACATGGCGATGCCGGCGCCGGAGCCGGTGCGCCTGCGGCTGCCAACGGCACCGCAGGCGGTGACCGTCGACCTGCTGCGCACCGCCATCGTGGTGATCGACATGCAGAACGACTTCTGCGCACCCGGCGGCTGGGTCGATCATCTGGGCCTGGATTACACGCCGGACCGCAAGCCGATCGCGCCGCTGCAGGCGCTTCTGCCGAGGCTGCGCGCCGCCGGTGTGCCGGTGATCTGGGTGAACTGGGGCAACCGGCCGGACCTGGCCAACATGCCGCCCAACCAGATCCACCTCTACAAGCCGACCGGCGAGGGCATCGGCCTGGGCGACCCCCTGCCCGGCAGCGGCGCACCGGTCCTGCAGAAGGATTCCTGGGCCGCCGCCGTGGTCGACGAACTGGAGATCGCCGACGGCGACATCAAGGTCGACAAGCACCGGATCTCAGGCTTCTGGGACACGCCGCTGGATTCCATCCTGCGCAACCTGGGCATCCGCTCGATCCTGTTCGCCGGGGTGAACACCGACCAGTGCGTGCTGCACTCCCTGACCGACGCCAACTTCCTGGGCTATGGCTGCATCCTGGTGGAGGATTGCTGCGCCACCACCTCGCCCGCCTTCTGCACCGAGGCGACGGTCTGGAACGTCAAGAAGTGCTTCGGCTTCGTCACCGACAGTGCCGCGATCATCGGCGCGCTGGAGGCGCAGGCGGCGGGGTGAGGCACAAAGCACCTCCACAGTTGTCATGGCCGGCCCCCGAGCCGGCCATCCATTCCGCAAGCTTCGCAAGTGGTGGCACCGCTGTCGGAATGGGTTCCCGGGTCAGGCCCGGGAACGACAGGATGAGGAGCGGAACCAGGGCCCTCACAACGGCCAGAACAGCGGGATCACGACCGTCGCCACCGCCCAGAGCAGCAGGTTCAGCGGCAGGCCGACTTTCACGAAGTCGGTGAAGCGGTAGCCGCCGGCATTGTAGACGAAGGTGTTGGTCTGGTAGCCGATCGGGGTCGCGAAGCTGGCCGAGGCGGCGAACATCACCGCCACCACGAAGGGCCGGGCATCCACCCCCAGCTGGTCGGCCAGGCCGATGGCGATCGGGGTCAGCAGGATCGCGGCGGCATTGTTGCTCATGATCTCCGTCAGGGCGGAGGTGATCAGGTAGACCGCCGACAGCACCGCCAGGGGCCCCAGCCCGGCCACCGCCTGCGCCAGCAGGCCGACGATCAGGCCGGCCGCGCCGGTGTTCTGCATGGCGATGCCCAGCGCCAGCATGCCGAAGATCAGCATCAGGATGTTCCAGCGGATCGAGCGATAGGCCTCCTCCGCCTCCAGGCAGCCCAAGGCCACCACCGCGGTCGCCGCGATCAGGGCCAGGCCGGCGATCGGCAGCACGTCGAAGGCGGCCAGGCCCATCATCGCCAGCACCGCCGCCACCGCGATCGGTGCCTTGGTGCGGCGCAGCGGCTTCTCGCTGGGCTCCACCAGGTTCACCATCTCCTGGTAGTCGAACAGCTGGCGCATGCTCTGCGGCGGCCCTTCCAGCAGGACCGTGTCGCCCATCTGCAGCCGCACCTCGTCGAAATTGCCGCCGATATTGGCGCCCTGGCGGTGGATCGCCAGGATGTAGGCGCCATAGATGCGGCGGAAGTTCAGGTCGGCGACCCGGCGGCCGGCGAAACGCGACTGCGGCCCGACCACGCCCTCCATCAGCACCGTCTCGCGGGTGTCGATCGGCTCGATGGCATGGCCGGCGGGTCCGCCGAAGGCGACATCGCCGGCCTGGCGCAGGCCCAGCATGTCGCGCACGTTGGAGCGCAGCACGACCCGGTCGCCGGCAGCGATTTCCACCTCGTCGAGCTGCCAGCGGAACGACCTGTCGGCGCGGATCAGGTCGATCACCCGGAAGCCGCGGGCCTGGGTGAAGCCGGCCTGGCTGAGCTTCTTGCCCACCAGCGGCGAATCCAGCGGCACCAGCACCTCGGCCACGAAGTGCCGTTCGCCCGAGCGCGGCAGCAGGTCCGCCAGGCTGTCGCGCGAGGGCAGCACCCAGCGGCCGACGGTCACCAGGTAGAGGATGCCGACCGCCCCCATGATCGCGCCGGCGGCGGTGATTTCGAACATGCCGAAGCGCGGCATGCCGTGCTGCTCCGCCACGCCGGCGACCAGGATGTTGGTGGAGGTGCCGATCAGGGTCGTGGTGCCGCCCAGGATGCTGGCGAAGGAGAGCGGGATCAGCAGCTTCGAGGACGGGATCTTCACCGTGCCCGCCAGGGCGATCACCACCGGGGTCAGGATGACGACGACCGGCGTGTTGTTGATGAAGGCGGAGATCACCATCACCCCGCCCATCATCGCCGCCAGGGCGGCCGCCGGCGACCAGCCGGCGGCGCGGGACACCAGGCGCCCCATCTGGTCGATCACGCCGGTGCGCTCCAGCGCCGCGGACAGCACGAACATCGCGCCCACGGTGATCGGCGCGGAATTGGAGAACACGCCCAGCACGTCGTCGGTGGACAGGATGCCCAGCGCCAGCAGAAGGCCAACCGCCGACAGCGCGACGACATCCGGCGGCCAGCGCTCCCGCACGAAGCCGAAGAACACGACCACCACCAGCGCCAGGACGATGGCGACCTGCAGGTGCGGCCAGGCCGCCAGCCATTCCATCGCAACCCTCCCCCGAACACCCCCTTCCGTCACCGGAAGGGATGTGCCTCTGCCGCTATTCCGTGGCCACCGGCAGGTCCGGCGACGCGATCGGCTGGTCGAAGATCAGCACGATATAGGTCGCGAAGATGACCAGGTGAACGGCGCCCAGCAGCATGTTGGTGCGCCCCGACAGGAAGGTGACGATGCTGACACCCAGGGTCAGGATCAGCAGGATCTCCTTCGCCGGCGGCAGGCCCAGCACCACCGGCTGGGCGGTGACCAGGCCGATCACCAGCACCGCCGGCACGGTCAGGCCGATGGTGGCGAGCGCGGAGCCCAGGCAGATGTTCACGCTGCGCTGGATCTGGTTGCCCAGCGCCGCCTTCACCGCGCCCAGCCCCTCCGGCGTCAGCACCAGGATCGCGATCAGCAGGCCGCCCAGTGCCGCCGGCAACTGCAGCTCGGTGGTGCCGTAGTCGACGAATTTCGCCAGGGTCTTCGACAGGAGGATGATCGGCAGCAGGGTGCCCAGCAGCATCACCGCATGCCAGGCCGTGGGCCGCAGCACCAGGTCGCCATGGTCGTGGGAGACGCTGCTTTCCTCCGCCGCCTCCTCGCCATGCCGGGCGGCGCTGCTGAACGGTGCCGATGGCGGGCGGAAGAAGTCGCCGTGGCGGACCGTCTGCATCGCCAGGAAGATGCCGTAGAGGAAGATCGAGGCAAGGCTGAAGTAGACCGCCTGCGCGGCGGAAAAGGTCGGCTCCGCGGTGGAGGTGGTGTAGCGCGGCAGGATCAGGCTCAGCACCGCCAGCGGCACCAGGACCGACAGGAAGGCGGTCGCGCCCTGCAGGTTGTGGCTCTGTTCGATATGCCGCCAGCCGCCCAGCAGCAGGGTCAGGCCGACCATGCCGCAGAGCACGATCATCAGCACCGACATCATGGTGTCGCGCGCCGTCTCCGGCGACGACTTGCCGGTCAGCATCAGCGCAGCGATCAGCGCCACCTCGATGCCGATCACCGCCAGGGTCAGGATCAGGGTGCCGTAGGGCTCCCCCAGCAGGACCGCCAGACTGTCGGCATGCCGCACCACGCCGAAGGCGCACCAGAGCATCACCCCAAACAGGACCAGGAAGGCCGGAAATGCCAGGACCGCATTGTCCAGGGTGGCGTGGACCTCGTCGGCGAACAGGATCGCGACGACGGTCACGATCACCCCGGCGACGAAGCCCGCATCCTCCCGCAGGAAGGCCAGCGGACCGGGCAGCCCGCGCTTCTCGATCTCATGATGACCTGCCGCCATGTCGCTCGCCTCCGCCCCCTGCCCAGTTCCGGCCGCCTGCCCAGTTCCGGCCGCCGGCCAAGTGCCGACCCCTGCCAAGCCCCGGCCCCGCCAGGCCCCGGCCCCGCCAAGCCCCGGCCCCGCCAAGCCCCGGCCCTGTCAGTCCCGCATCCGCCGCCCCTGGGGGTCGTGGAACGCCGCCAGGCTGGCCTGCGCCGCGGCCCGGCGTCCCGCCACCTCGATCTCGAAGCCGCCGGCGGCAACGAAACCGGCCGTGACCGGCGCGCCGCCATCCTCGACATAGCCCATGCCGATGGCAGAACCGAGGCAATGGCCATAGGCGCCGGAGGTGAGCCGGCCGACGATGCGCCCGTCCCGCCAGACCGGCTCGTTGTGGTACAGGAGCGGCTCCGGCTCCTGCAACCGGAACTGCACCAGCCGCTTCGTCACCCCGGCCTGCCGCTGCCGCAGCAGCGCCTCCCGGCCGATGAAGTCCGGCTTGGCATCCAATGCGACGGCGAATCCGAGGCCCGCCTCCAGCGGCGTGTCCTCGTCGGTGATGTCATGGCCCCAGTGGCGGAAGCCCTTCTCCAGCCGGCAGCAGTCCAGCGCATGCAGGCCGGCCGGGCGCAGGCCGTGGTCCGCCCCCGCCGCGACGACCAGGTCATGCAGGGCGACGGCGAACTCGGTCGGCACATAGAGTTCCCAGCCCAGCTCCCCGGCATAGCTCAGCCGCATCGCCCGGACCGGCACCGCGCCGATGTTCAGGTCCATCCAATGGCCGAACGGGCAGGCCTCCGGCGACAGCTGCGCCGGATCCTCCGCCACCGCCTGCAGCAGGGCCCGAGCCGCCGGCCCGGTCACCCCCAGCACCGCCCAGGCGGAGGTGATGTCGGTGACGAAGCAATGCGCGTCGTCGGCGACATGGCGGGTGAGCCAGGTCCAGTCGCGGCGCGCCACCGCCGCACCGGTGACGACCCAGAAGATGTCCGGGGCGATCCGCGCGACGGTCAGGTCCGCCTCGATGCCGCCACGCTCGTTGAGCCACGGGGTATAGACGATGCGCCCCGGCGGCACGGCGACGTCGTTGGCGCAGATGCGCTGCAGCACCGCCTCGGCATCCCGCCCCTGGACGGCGAACTTGGCGAACGGCGTCTGGTCGAACAGCGCCACCGCCTGCCGCACCGCACGGCATTCCGCGGCGGTGCGGTCGAACCAGTTCTGCCGGCCATAGCTGTAGGCGGGCACCGGCGTCTCGCCGGGGCCGGCGAACCAGAGCGGCCGCTCCCAGCCCGCCGTCTCGCCGAAGCAGGCGCCGGCCGCCGCCATCCGGCCGTGCAACGGCGAAAGCCGCAGGTTCCGCGCCGTCTCCGGCTGCAGGTACGGCCAGTGCATGGCGTAGAGCAGGCCCAGGCTCTCCGGCGCACGGGCGGCGATATAGCTGCGCGACGCCTGGAACGGCAGCAGGCGGCGGATGTCGACATCCCACAGGTCCATCGGCGGATGGCCGTCGCGGATCCATTCCGCCAGCACCCGGCCGGCGCCGCCAGCGGACTGGATGCCGATCGAGTTGAAGCCGCAGGCCAGGAAGAAGCCGGGCAGTTCCGGCGCCTCCCCCAGCAGGTAGCGGACATCGGGGGTGAAGCTCTCCGGACCGCAGAAGAAAGTGCGGATGCCGGCCGTCTCCAGCACCGGCAGTCGGCGCATCTGGCCTTCCAGAACCGGCAGGAAATGGTCCCAGTCCTCCGGCAGCTCGTCGAAGCAGAAATCGCCCGGGATGCCGTCGACCGCCCAGGCGCGGGCGTTGCGCTCGAAGGCGCCGACCAGCAGCTTGCCGGCATCCTCCTTCACATAGGCGCAATTGTCGGGGTCGCGCAGCACCGGCAGGTCGCGCGGCAGGCCGGGGATCTCCTCCGTCACCACGTAGTAATGCTCGCAGGCCTGCAGCGGCACCGCGACCCCGGCCATGCGGCCGAGTTCGCGCCCCCACATGCCGGCGCAGTTGACCACGATGCGCGCGGCGACCTCTGCCTGCCCCCCATCCGGTCCGGCGGTCCGCACCCCGGCCGCACGGCCGCCACGGGTCAGGATGCCGGTCACCGCGACGCCTTCCAGGATCGTCGCACCGCCGGCGCGCGCGCCCTTCGCCAGGGCCAGGGTGGTGTCCACCGGGTTGGTCTGGCCGTCCTTCGGCAGCCATACGCCGCCGACCACGTCGCCGGCCTCGATCAGCGGGTGCAGGTCGCGCGCTTCCGCCGGCCCGACCTCTTCCACTTCCAGGCCGAAGCTGCGCGCCATCGCGGCGCCGCGTCGCAGTTCCTCCAGCCGCTCCGGACCGGTCGCCAAAGCCAGGCTGCCGTTCTGGCGGAAGCCGGTCGCCTGCCCGGTCTCCGCCTCCAGCCCGGCATAGAGGCCGGTGGTGTACTGCGCCAGGCGGGTCAGGTTCTGGGTGGCGCGCAGCTGGCCGACCAGGCCGGCGGCATGCCAGGTGGTGCCGCAGGTCAGCTGGCGGCGCTCCAACAGGAGCACATCGCGGATGCCGAACTTCACCAGATGATAGGCCAGCGAACAGCCGACCACGCCGCCGCCGACGATCACCACTTCCGCCTGCCGCGGCAGTTCCTGTCCCATCACCCGCTCCCGCCGCATCAGACGTCGCGGCGACGCTAGCCGGGGCGATGTCGGCAGGCAAGGCGGCCTGTCCTGCGCAGTGCCGGCCGCTTGTGGCATAGTCGGGTGGCGGGAAACGGGGCGGGACAGTGGCGCGGGATCGACGGACCGAAGCGGCGGAGGCAGCGGAAGAGGCATTGCGGGAGCGCCGCCACCGCCGCCGGCGCATCGCCCGCACCGTCCTGGCGCTTTCGCTGCTGCTGCCCTTTGGCCTGACCTTCTTCGTCGGCCTCTACGCCCTGTTCGGCCTGGCGGCCGTCGGCCTGTTCTGGACCGCCTACGAATCCTGGATGCAGTCGCGGGAATTCGCCGACACGCCGACCTCGAAGATCCGCTCCGCCGCGCAGGGCTATGTCGAGCTTGTGGCGCAGGGCAGCGACGTGGACGAAGAGGGGCGGCCGATCCGCGGCCCCGTCTCCGGCCAGCCCTGCTGCTACTGGCAGTTGACCGCGGAGCGGGAGCATGACCGCGGCAATGCCGGCCGCTGGTGGATCCTTGCCCTGGCACGGTCCACACCCGACCTGCTGCCGCTGTCCGACGGCACCGGCACCTGCCTGCTGAACCTGGCGGAGGCGGAGATCGAGACCGGCCAGGTCGAGATCCGCCCCGCCACGCAGGCGGAGCTGCAGGACAAGGCGCATCTGTTCCCGGAAGCGATGCGCCCCGCCCTGGCGCAGCCCGGCACCTGGCGGTTCCGCGAGATGCGGCTGCCCGCCGGCACCGATCTCTATGCCGTCGGCCGCTTCCGCAGCCTGCCGTCCAACAACGATCCGTTCGACAATGGCCCGTTCGACAGGGACTGGGCACGGCGGGCGGTGGCGGCGGATCGCGGCACACCGTTCCGCCAGCTGGATGCGGTAGACGTGACGCCGCAGGCCGCCACCGCACGCCTGGCGGAGGCCCGCGCGCGCTGGCAGGCACTGGTGCGGCGGCTGGAGGGAATCCCGCCCGACGCCCTGCCCGGCGGCACCGTCATGGTGCACCTGCTGGGGCCGGAGCGGATGCTGGAGCGGAACTGGCCGCTGATCCTGTCGCTGTCGCCGGAGCACCGGCAGATCCGGCAGCGCCTGCGCCATGCCCGGACCGCCCTGTTCCTGGGCCTCGCCACGGCGACCGTCACGATTCTCCTGATCCTCTTCGCACCGACCCCGTCGGTGCAGGATACGCTGACGGCGATCCGCCTGGTGACCATGCGGCCCTGAGCCTGCGCCCCGACAGCGGCAGGGCCGGCCGGCGGGACGAAGCATTTGGCGGAAACGCAGCGGTCGGGCATCATCGTGCCGCGGCGCCGGCCACGCCGCACCGGTGGAACGGATATCCGGGATGGACGCGTGACTCGGACAGCGGCCGGCAACAGTCGCAAGAAGGGTGGACCGGGCGGGGACAGCCGGCGGCGCGGCAGCCGTCGGCGGACGCGCTGGCTGCTGTTTGGCGCCTTCATGGCGGGACCGGTGGCGCTGGCGTTTGTCAGCTTCTTCTACGGGGTCCTGGGCGTCTTCATCCTCGCCGGCATCTTCGGCGCGCTGGCGGCGCTGCGGCAGGCCCGCGAGATCCAGGACACGCCGACCTCGAAGATCCGCTCCGCCACCCAGGGCTATGTCGAACTGGTGCTGCGCGGCAGCGCCACCGATGCCGAGGGCCATCCGATCACCGGCCCACTGTCGGGCAAGCCCTGCTGCTACTGGCAACTCGACGCGCAGCGGCGGGTCAAGCGCGGCGATGACGAGGAATGGCAGACGGAGGCTTTCGCGCGATCGGTGCCGGAACTGCTGCCGATCGGCGACGGTACCGGCACCTGCTACCTCGCCGTGGCAGAAGCGGATTTCCATGCGATCGTGCCGGAGGAGCGCAGCGCCGGCGAGGCCGAGCGCGCGGCGGTGGCGCATCTGTTCCCGGAACATCAGCGTGCCCGCCTGGGCCGCAGCGGACGCTGGCGCCTGAAGGAGACCGCGCTGCCCGCGGATACCGAGCTCTATGCCCTGGGCCGCTTCACCAGCTACCGCTCCAACGAGCTGCCCTTCGACGACAGCTGGGCGGAGCGGATGGCCGGCGCGGACGAGGGCATCCCGATCGACCTGCGCGGCATGGCCCGCAGCCTGCAGAACAAGCGCGCGCCGTCCCGCGACGCGGCCGACGCGCGCTGGCGGGCGGAGATGCGGCGCCTGGAAGGCATCCCCCCCGACGCGCCCCTGTCGGGCAGCGTGGTGGCGCATGTGCTGAGCGCGGACTGGGACGGGCGGCGCGACCTGATCGTCGGCGCCACCTCGGAGCGCGGCATGGTCCGCAACCTGCATATCCTGGCGATCGCGGCTGTGGTGATGTCGGTCATCGCCACGGCGATCCTGGTCGCCATCCTGTTCGACGATTATCCGGACATGATGTGGGGCCTTGTCGCCAGCCTCGGCCTGCCGGCACCCTAGGCGCCCATGGCCACGCTGTGATCTCCGCCGAGCTGCAGGATGTCCTCATCCCGGTTGGCGCCGGCGGCGCCGGTGGGGCAGGATCGGCCGGTGCCGTCGGCCAGGCCGCGGCGGCAGGCGGGAAGCGGGGCGAAGATGTGAGCGGGGCACAGGGCGGGCCGCAGGCCGGCACGGCAGGGGCAGGCCGTCCGCATGGCGGGCACCGGCCACATGACGGGAAGCGGCGGCGCCGGATACGCTGGCTGCTGACCGCCGCCCTGTTCCTGATCCCGGCGGTTCTGGGTCTCTTCTTCGCCTATGCGCTGCTCGGCCTGTTCGTCCTGGGCGGGTTATGGGGCGCGCTTGCGTCCCTGCGGCAGGCCCGCGAGATCGCGGACACCCCGACATCGAAGATCCGCTCCGCCGCCCAGGGTCATGTCGAGATCGTGGCGCGCGGCAGCGCCATCGACCCGGACGGCGCGGCGATCCGTGCGCCGCTCTCCGACAGACCCTGCTGCTACTGGAAGCTCGAGGCGCAGCGCCTGGTAAGGCGGCCGAAAGGCCGCAGCGAATGGCGGACCGAGGCCTCGGCACGGATGCCGCCGGACCTGCTGCCGCTCAGCGACGGGACCGGCACCTGCTGGGTGGCGATCGCGGAGGCGGAGGTGCATGCCGGCGAAGGCGAGACGCGGGCGGCTGACGATGCGGAGCGCCAGGCCGTGGCCGGGCTCTTTCCGGCCGGCCAGCGTCCGCTGCTCTCCCGCGAGGGGGCGTGGCGCCTGGTCGAGACGCGGCTGCCGGCCGACCGCGACCTCTATGCCATCGGCCGCTTCACCAGCTACCGCTCCAACGAGCAGCCGTTCGACGACAGCTGGGCCCACCGCCTGGCCGGCATGGAGGCGCGCGCGCCGGCCGTGCTGCGCAACCTGGCGCAGATCGCGCTGGACAAGTCGGCCGCGGCACGGGCCGCGGCGACCGCACGCTGGTGGCAGGAAATGCGGCGGCTGGAGGGGATCGGCCCGGACGCGCCGCTGGGCGGCACCGCGATGGCACATGTCCTCAGCGCCGACTGGCGAAGCGGCCGCAACCGCCCGCTGGTCGTCTCCGACACGCCGGAGCGCCGCCTGATCCGGCGCTACCGGCTGATGGCCGCCGCCTGTCTCGCGATCGCCATCGCGGTCGCGGCGGTCCTGGCCGTGATCCTGGCACAGCAGCATCCGGAGACCGTGCAGGCGCTGCTGGCGCAGTTCGGCCTGCCGTCGCAACCGAAGGAGTGAGACCCGTTGGACATCACAACCATCGTCATCCTGGTCGTCGTCGCGCTGATCGTCCTGTACGGGATCAGCATCTACAACCGCCTGGTCGCCCTGAAGCACAATGTCGACGAGGCCTGGTCGAACATCGACGTGCTGCTGAAGCAGCGCTACGAGGAACTGCCGAAGCTGGTGGAGACCTGCAAGCAGTACATGTCCTACGAGCAGGAGGTGCTGGAAAAGGTCACCACCCTGCGCAATGAGGCGGAGACAGCCCGACGCGACGGCGATGTCGGCACGGTGACCCGCAAGGAAGGGGCGCTGGGGCTCGCCGTCGGCGGACTGCTGGCGCGGGCGGAAGCCTATCCCGACCTGAAGGCGGCGGAGACCTTTCGCCAGCTGCTGGGCCGGATCTCCGCCCTGGAGGAATCGATCTCCGATCGTCGCGAATTCTACAACGAGGCGGTGAACATCAATAACATCCGGCGCGAGCAGTTTCCCGACATGCTGGTCGCCAAACCCTTCGGCTTCGGCGCCCGGCCGCTGTTCGAGGCGGAGCCGGAAGCGACGAAGAATGTCGACATGAAAAGCCTGTTCGGCGCGTGACGGCTCAGCCGCCGGCGCCGCCGCGCAGCAGCAGGTCGAATTCCTCCGCCGCCGCCAGCAGCGGCGCACCGCTCTGCTCCACCCGGGCCTGCAGCAGGGCCCCTTCCAGCGCGGCGACCGCCAGCACGGCCAGCCGCTCGGCCCGGGCCTGCGGGAAGCCGTCGGCCGCCAGGCGTTTCGTCAGCACACTCCGCCAGGCCGCATGCGCGATGCGGCCGGCCTCGGTGATCGCCGCATCCGCCGGCGCATTCTCCAGCAGCACCGTGGTCATCGGGCTGCCGTCCCGGTAGTCCGACTTCGCCATCCAGCCGGCCAGCAGCCCGGCATGCGCCTTCACCAGCGCGCCGGCGCTGGGTGCCGCCTGCGCCAGGTCGGCCACCGTCTCCGCCACGCGGCGCCCGGCCTCCTCTACCGCGGCTTCGGCGATCGCCGCCTTGCCCGCCGGGAAGTAGTGGTACAGCGAGCCCTTCGGCGCGCCGCTGACGGCGGTGATCTCCGCCAGGCCGGTGGCGGCATAGCCCTGGCGGCGGAACAGGGTGACGGCGGCGTCGACAATGGCCTGGCGGTGCTTCGGCGGAGGCGGCATCGGGTCCTGGAACGGATGTGGGCGGGGGCCGCATCCTGGCATGCTCACCCGGCGGAGGGAATTCCCGGACCAAGAAATTATATTGACTGGTCTATATAATTCACGACATGCTGGCCGGCGAACCGAAACCAGGGAGGACCACCCGATGACCGAATGCGTGCGCTACGAGATGCGGGATGGCATTGCCCGCATCGCGATGGATGACGGCAAGCTGAACGTGATGTCGCCGGCAATGCTGCAGGACATCGCGGCGGCCTTCGACCGCGCCGCGACGGACGGGGTTCCGGCGCTGCTCGCCTCGGGCCGGCCCGGCATCTTCTCCGCCGGCTTCGACCTGAAGGTGCTCGCCGCCAACGAACCGGAGGCCAGCCTGGGGATGGTCCGGGCGGGCGCGGAACTGGCGCTGCAGATCCTGTCGCACCCGCTGCCGGTGGTCACCGCGATCGCCGGTCATGCCTATCCGATGGGCGCCTTCCTGACCCTGGCGTCGGACATCCGTATCGGCGGTGCCGGTCCTTACCGGATCGGCCTCAACGAGGTGGCGATCGGCATCCCGGCACCCGGCTTCGCGCTGGAGCTGGCGCGCCAGCGGCTGACCCCGGCGGCGCTCAACCGCACCGCGGTCACCGGCAGCATGTTCGGCTTCGACGAGGCGGTCGCGGCCGGCTTCCTGGACGAACTGGTGCCGGAATCGGAGCTGCCGGCCCGCGCCGATGCGGTGGCCCGGGCGCTTGCCGGCATCCACCTGCCATCCCACGCGGTGGTGAAGCGGCGCCTGCGGCAGGGTGCGGTCGATGCCATCCGCGCCGCGATCGACACGGAACTGACCCTGGACGCCTATCGCCGCCGCGCCGCGGAAGGCCCGTCCGCCGTGCGGCTGCCGAACGCGTCGGCGGCATAGGCCGCCGCTCCCACCGCCGACGGGAGCCGTCCCCGGTCAGTCCAGGGCGGGCGGCGGCAGCGGCGGGGCGTGGCGTTCCAGGTAGCGGGCCAGACGCAGCACCCCGGCATCGTCGAAGCGGTGGCCGACGACCTGGATGCCGACCGGCAGCCCGTCGGCATCGGTGCCGAACGGCACGCTCGCCGCCGGCTGCTCCGTCAGGTTGAACAGGCAGGTATTGCCCCAGAGCGAGAAGGGCCGCACGCCGTCCGGCGCCAGGGTGCCGGCGGCGAAGGCGGTCACCGGGGTGCTGGGCAGGATCAGGAACTCCGCGCCATCGACCAGCCGCACGGCCCGTTCCCGCAGGCGCTGCATCGCGTTCAGGCTGTCGTAGAGTTCCACCGCGCTCATCGCCTCCCCTGCCCGGGTCCAGTCCCAGATCGCCGGCGACAGGCGCGCCTCCGCCTCCGGCCGCTTCGAGAGTTCGGCCAGGCAGCGCACCAGATAGTGGCGCTCCACGGGATCCAGGTCCGCCGCCTCGAACGGCGGCGGCAGACGCTCGACCTCCGCGCCGGCGCCGGCCAGCAGCGCCTCGACCCGGTCCAGCGCATGCAGCACCGCGCGCGCCGGCGCCGGCCCGGTGCCGAGGTCCGGCACCACCACCATGCGCAGGCCGGACGGTTCGAAACCCTCCAGCGCCGCGTGGTAATCCTCGCCCGAAGGCGGCAGCGCGGTGAAGTCGCGCCCGTCCGGCTGCGCCAGCACGTTCAGCAGCAATGCCGCGTCGCGGACATGGCGCGCCAGCGGACCGGCGACCAGGGCCGGACTGGGCTGGAACCAGTAGGGCACCCGGCCCTGCGACGGCTTCAGCCCGGCCAGCCCGCACCAGGATGCCGGCACCCGGATCGAGCCGACGATGTCGGTGCCGATGGAGACCGGCTCGATTCCGGCGGCCACCGATGCCGCCGCGCCGGAGGATGAGGCGCCGGCGGTGCGCGACAGGTTGCGCGGGTTGCAGGTCGTGCCATGGCGGGAACTGACGCTGGACGCCAGGATGCCGTAGTCGCACATGGCGTTCTTGCCCAGGATCACCGCGCCGGCCTCGCGCACCCGGGCGACCGTCGGATGGTCGTGGTCGGCGACCCGCTCCGGTTCCGCGGCGGAGCCGCGATAGCCGGGCAGGCCCTTCGTCGCCAGGGCGTCCTTGATGGTCATCGGCACGCCGTCCAACGGGCCGGCCGGAGCGCCGTCGCGCCAGCGCTTGTCGGACAGCGCGGCGGCCGCCAGGGCGGCTTCCCGATCGACATGGTAGACCGCATTGACCCGGGGGTTCACCTGCTCGATCCGGTCGAGCTGGCCTTCCACGACCTCCACCGGCGACAGCTCGCGCTGCCGATAGGCATGGATCAGGTCCTCCAGCGACATCCAGGTCCATGCATCCGCCATCCCGTCCCCCTTCCGCAAGCGTTCACGCCGCGGACCATGACGGGGTTCGCCGCAAAGGGCCAGGGACCGCCGTGCCGCCGGTCGCGCCCGACGCCGTCAGCCGCCGGAACCCGCCTCCTTCCGCCCCCGCTTCCTCGCCGCGCCGCCGGCGCGCTTCGGCTTGGGGTTCGCCAGCGCCTGCTCCAGCGCGCGGCGGGCCCAGCCGCAGAACGCCTCGTCATCGTCCAGGCATTCTTCCGGCGGGGTGATATAGCCCGGCACCTCCACCTCCCTGTCCCGCCGGCTGTAGCGGAACGGCCGGCCGCCGGCCGCCGCGATCTCCGCCTGCAGCGGACCGGCGGCGCGCAGGTAGAACTCCTTCCGCAACACCGCGGCGAACTGCTCGCCGCCGATCCGGAACTGCCAGCCGCCGAAGAAGCGCCGGCATTCGATCGGGCCCAGCGGGGCCAGGCGGTCCAGGCAGTGGCGGACATATTCCGGCGGTTCGGCTGCAGGCATCGCTGCTCTCCCTTGGCGGTCGGCGCGAGGGTACAGGAAGCCGCATGGTTTGCCCCATACCCGGCACCGCCTACAGTAGCGCCGCAGTCAGACGGGCGTTCAGCGAGGGAGGTGGCAGCGCATGCGGGTCGGCGTCGAGGTGGGCGGGACATTCACCGACCTGGTGATGGTGGCGGACGGGCGGATCCGGGTGACCAAGGTGCCCTCGACCCCGGCGCGACCGGACGAGGGCGCGCTGGCGGCGATCGCGGCTGCGGAAGTCGACCTGTCGGCGGTCGACGACCTGGTGCACGGCTCCACCGTGGCGACCAACGCGATCCTGGAGCGCAAGGGCGCCCGCATCTGCCTGTTCACCACCGCCGGCTTCCGCGACGTGCTGTTCCTGCAGCGCCACAGCCGGCGCCGGATCTACGACCTGTTCTACCGCAAGCCGGAACCGGTCCTGCACCGGCGCGACATCTTCGAGATCGACGAGCGGATGGGGCCGGACGGCCGCGCGGTGCGTGCCCTCGACCCGGCCACGGCCGAGTCCGCGATCCGTGCCGCCCTGGCCGGCGGGGACTACGAGGCGGTCGCGATCTGCTTCCTGAACGCCTATGCCGACCCGGCGCACGAGGCGGCGGTGGCCCAGATCGTGCGGCGGCTGCGCCCCGAGCTGAACGTCACCTGCAGCCACGATGTCTGCCGGGAGTTCCGCGAATACGAGCGCAGCTCCACCACCACCCTCGCCGCCTATGTGCAGCCGGTGATCGAACGCTACCTGAACCGCTTCGCCGCCGCCCTGAAGGCCGGCGGCCATGCCGGCCGGTTCAGCGTGATGCAGTCCAACGGCGGCCGCCTGCCCGCCGACGCGATGGGCCGCAACGCCATCACCTCCCTGTTCTCCGGCCCCGCCGCAGGCGTGATCGGTGCCGCCCGGATGGCCGCCCGCGCCGGCTTTACGGAGGTGATCACCCTGGACATGGGCGGCACCTCCACCGATGTCTGCCTGGTGGAGGGCGGCCGGCCCTCGCTGATCGGCGAGACGGAGATCGACGGCCTGCCGATCAAGACCCCGGTGATCGACATCGCCACGGTGGGTGCCGGCGGCGGCTCCCTGATCTGGATCGACGATGGCGGGCTGATGCGGGTCGGCCCGCATTCCGCCGGCGCCGATCCCGGCCCCGCCTGCTACGGCCGCGGCGGCACCGCGGCGACCGTGACCGATGCCCATCTGGTGCGCGGCACGATCCGCGGCGAGAGCTTCCTGGGCGGGCGCATGGCGCTGGACATGGAGGCCGCCGCGGTCGCGCTGCGCGAACAGGCCGGGAAGCTGGGGCTGGAGCCGGTGCAGGCCGCCGATGCGGCGATCCAGATCGCCGATGCGAACATCACGCAGGCGATCCAGCGCATCTCTACCGAGCGCGGCAAGGATCCGCGCGACTATGCGCTGCTCGCCTTCGGCGGCGCCGGCCCGATGCAGGCGGCAAGGATCGCCGAGGATCTGGGCCTGCGGACCGTGCTGGTGCCGCCGCATGCCGGCGTGCTGTCGGCCTGGGGCCTGCTGGCCAGCGATTTCGTCCATTATGCGGCGCAGACCCGCCGGCTGCCGGTCGCACCGGACTCGCTGCCGGAGATCCGCGCCACGCTCGAATCCCTGTCGGCGGAAGTGCAGGCCTATCTGCGCGATCTGGGCCTGACCGACCCGCCGCGGCTGACAGCGACCCTGGAGATGCGCTATCTGGGGCAGGCTTTCGAGATCCCGGTGGAGGCGGAGCTGTCCGCACTGCTGGCGATGGATGCGGCCGCACTGTCGGCCGCTTTTGACCGCGCGCACCACCAGGTGTTCGAATTCTCCAAGGGCGGCGGCGCGGCGGAGATCGTCTCCTTCCGGGTCGGCGCGGCGGTGGCGCCGGCGGCGCTGCCGGACCTGGCGCAGGAGGCGGAGGCCCCAATGCCGCCGCGGCCGACCGAGATCTTCGAGCGCGGCCGGCGCAAGACCTGCACCCTGCTGCCGCGCAGCGCGCTGGCCGCCGGCGACCCGCCGCGGCCCGGTCCCCTTCTGGTCGAGGACGGGACCAGCACGATCTACGTGCCGGACGGCTGGACGGCCGCTATCGGCGAAGCCCATTGCCTGGTCATGCGCCGGGCACAGGATCAGCAAGAGGACACCATCGGATGAACGCATCGACCCAAGCGGATGACGGACTCTCGGCCGTCGACAGGGCGGTCATCATCCAGGCACTGGTGGCCGCGACCCGGGAAATGGGGGCGAAGCTGATCCGGTCCGCCCATTCCCCGATCGTGCGGGAGGCGGCCGACTGTTCCGCCGCGCTGCTGGATCCCGCCGGCAATGTGGTGGCGCAGGCGGAGTTGATCCCGATGCAGCTCGGCTCGATCAGCCACACATTCGGCCCCTGTGCCGCGGCGGTGCCGCCCTCGGAGCTGGTGGAGGGCGATTTCTACATCTCCAACGACCCCTATCACGGCGGCCAGCATGTCCCCGACATCTTCCTGTTCACGCCGATCTTCCTGGACGGCATCCTGGTCGGCTTCAGCGCCACGGTCGCACATCATATCGACCTGGGCGGCGGCAAGCCGGGGCTGAACCCGGAAGCCTCCGACGTGCACCAGGAAGGCATCATCTTCCCGCCCAGCCGCTACAACCTCGCCCGCGACTGGCAGGGCGGGCCGCTGGAGCGCTTCATCCGCGCCAATGTCCGCATGCCCGACGCCACAATCGGCGACCTGGATGCGCAGTTCGCCGCCAACGCGATCGGCGCGACCCGGCTGACGGAGCTCTGCCGCAAGCACGGCCTGGCCAAGGTGCAGGCGGCGATGACGGAGGTCCTGGACTATTCGGAGCGCCGCATCCGCGCCGCCATCGCCGCCTGCCCCGACGGCGTCTATGTGGGCGAGGATGCGATGGACGATGACGGGCTGGGCTCCGGCCCGGTGAAGGTGCGGGCGACCGTCACCGTCACGGGCTCCGACGTGACGATCGACTTCGCCGGCACCTCCGACCAGGTGAAGAGCAACATGAACTCGCCCTTCGCCTCGACGGTCGCCGCTGCCGTGTCCTGCGTGAAGTCGGTGATGACCAGTGCCGACATTCCCTACAATTCGGGCGCAGTGCGGCCGATCACGGTGACCGCGCCCTATGGCAGCCTGCTGAACCCGAAGCCGCCGGCACCGGTGCGGGCGCGCCTGCTGCCGACCTACCGGGTGTTCGACGCGGTGATGCGCGCCCTCGCCCAGGCCCTGCCGGAGCAGGTGATCGCGTCCGGCTACGACACCACCATCGCCTCCTGCCTCAGCCATCTGGGGCCGGAGGGCTATTCGATCTACCTGGAGATCTTCGGCGGCGGCTATGGCGCCGGGCCGCACAACGACGGCTGCGACGCGGTGGACAGCCCGCTGTCGAACTGCAGCAACATCCCGGTGGAAAGCCTGGACATGACCTATCCCTTCTTCCGGGTGGCCGAATATGCCCTGGTCCCCGGCTCCGCCGGCGAGGGCCGGCATCGCGGCGGGCTGGGCTTCCGCCGGACCTACGAGATCCTGGACGACGAGGTCACCTTCGCCACCTATGGCGACCGCTTCCGCCTGCCGCCGGAGGGGCTGTTCGGCGGCGCGCCCGGCGCCTGTGCGCAGACATTGGTGGAACGCGGCAACGAGCGGATCCCGCTGGCCTCCAAGCAGAGCTTCGCGCTGCGCGCCGGCGATCGGCTGGTGATGACCACCGGCGGCGGCGCCGGCTACGGCCCGCCATCGGCGCGGCCGCCGGCGCTGGCGGCCGCAGACCGCGCCGACGGCTTCACCGCCCCCGAGGTGCCGGCGTGAATGCCACCGATGCCGATATCGAGCTGCGCCCGGTCGACCGCTTCAACGTGGATGCGATCCTGCAGCTGACCGTGGCGCCGCGGCAGGCGCAGGTCGTCGCGAGCGCCGCCGTGTCCCTGGCGCAGGCGCATTACGAGCCCGGCGCCTGGATCCGCGCGGTCTATCTGGGCGACCGCCCCGTCGGCCTGGTGGTGGTGTTCGACCCGCGCGACCCGGATGCGGAACCCGACCCGATCATGCAGCCCGGCGACATCCTGCTCTGGCGGCTGATGATCGACCGCGAATGCCAGGGCCGCGGCTATGGCCAGCAGGCGGTGCTGCGGGTGCTGGAGCGCTACCGCCAGGAGGATGGCGTGAAGCGCATCCTGGCCACCTACGCGCCGGGTCCGCAGGCGCCGAAAAGCTTCTTCGCCGGCCTCGGCTTCACGCCCGAGGGGCAGGATGACGAGGGCGAGATCGTGGTGGCGCGGCCGATCCGGCTGCGCGAGGGAGGCGACACGGCATGAAGATCGACCTGACCGGCCGGCGCGCCGTCGTCACCGGCTCCACCGCCGGCATCGGCTTCGGCATCGTGCAGGGCCTGGCCGCGGCGGGCGCCGCCGTGGTCCTGAACGGCCGCACACAGGCCAGGGTGGACGCCGCATTGCAGCAGCTTGCCGACACGGTGCCGGGTGCGCAGGCGGCCGGCATCGCCGCCGACCTGGGCACGGCCGAGGGCTGCAAGGCCTTCCTGAACGCCGTGCCGGAGGCCGACATCCTGGTGAACAACCTGGGCATCTTCGGCACCGCGCCCTTCGCCGAGCTCAGCGACGCGGACTGGCAGCGCTATTTCGACGTCAACGTGATGAGCGGCGTGCGCATGGCGCGCGCCTACCTGGCGCCGATGGTCGAGCGCGGCTGGGGCCGGATCGTCTTCATCTCCTCGGAATCGGGGCTGAACATCCCGGCGGAGATGGTGCAGTACGGCTTCTCCAAGGCCGCCCAGATCGCCATCGCCCGCGGCCTGGCGGAAAGCGTCGCCGGCACCGGCGTGACGGTGAATTCCGTCCTGCCCGGCCCGACGGAGAGCGAGGGGCTGCAGGCCGCCATGGCCCGCCGTGCGGAGGCCTCCGGCCTGCCGATGGCGGAAGTGATCGACCGCTTCCTCAAGGAGCGCCGGCCGACCAGCCTGATCCGCCGCCTGGCGACGGTGGAGGAGGTGGCCAACATGGTGGTCTATGCCTGTTCCGAACAGGCCTCCGCCACCTCCGGCGCCGCGCTGCGGGTGGAGGGCGGCATCCTGCGCCACCCGGGCTGAGGCCCGACCCGCCGCTCAGTAGAGGTCCGTCAGTCCCTCCCGCGTGACCAGGTCGAACAGCGCGTCCTCGGTCATCTGCAGCTTTCCTTGCGCGATCATCGCGCGGCCGATGTCCGGCAGGTCGGTGCTGCCGGGCCAGCGGTCCGGCTCCCACAGGCCGCTGCGGATCATGCATTTCGGGCAGTGGATGAAGGCGCGCTCGACATGCACGACGATGGCCAGTGCGGGCACCTTGCCGTCGACCGCCATGCTCTCCCGCAGGCCGGCATCACGGACGATCCGCGCCTCGCCGCTGATGCGCAGGGTCTCCGTCTTGCCGGGAATCAGGAAGATCAGCCCCAGCCGCGGATCGCGCAGCAGGTTGCGGAAGGTGTCGGCGCGCCGGTTGCCGGGCCGGTCGGGCAGTGCCAGATGCTTCTCGTCCAGCACCCGCGCGAAGCCCGGCGGATCGCCCTTCGGCGACAGGTCGATATGGCCGTCCGGACTGGCGGAGGCGATCACGCAGAACGGCGCGCGGGCGATGAAGCCGCGGCAGACCGCGTCCAGCCGGTCGACCACCTTCCCCGCGATCTGCGGCAGCGGCGGCGGGATCACCGCCTCCAGCTCCGCCTCGTTCGTCACGAAGTCCCGGACCCCTGCGAAGCGGTCGCTCATCGCGCCCTCCCTGCATCCGTGCCGCCGCCATCGCCATCATATCGCATGATGGCGCGGCGCTACGGCGGCGGCTTCATGTCCGGCCGTGACCGTCCTCAGGCAGCGCCGGCGCGGCGGAACCGGCCGCCCAGCAGCAGCCAGGCGGCGAGCGACATGTTCAGCAGGTTGAAGGCGATGCCGTTCATGAACGCCACCTGGTAGGAGCCGGTCAGGTCGTAGATCGCGCCCGACAGCCAGCCGCCAACCGCCATCCCGACGATCGTCGCCATCACCACCAGGCTGATCCGGAAGCCGGCCTCCGCCGCCGGGAAGTATTGCCGCACGATCAGCGCGTAGCTGGGCACGATGCCGCCCTGCGACAGGCCGAACAGGGCGGAGATCACGTAGAGCGACATCAGCCCGTCGAACGGCAGGTAGAAGAACAGCGCCAGGCATTGCAGGCTGGAGGAGAGCAGCAGGATGCCGACCCCGCCGATCCGGTCGGCCAGCACGCCGCAGGCCAGCCGGCTGACGATGCCCAGGCCCAGCATCGCGGCCAGCATCTCCGCCCCCCGTGCCGGGCCGTAGCCCAGGTCGACGCAATAGGCGACCAGATGCACCTGCGGCATCGACATGGCGATGCAGCAGGCCAGGCCGGCGATCACCAGCAGGACCTGCAGCGCCCGCGGCGAGAGGTGCGGCGCCGCCACCCGGTCATGGGCGGAACGGATGCCGCCGGCGCCGGCGGCCACCTCCTCGACCGGCGGGCGGCGGCGCAGGGCGAGCGCCAGCGGCACCATCAGCACCACGCAGGCGATGCCGATGATGACGTGCGAGTCGCGCCAGCCGATCGTGTCGATGCCGTATTGCAGCAGCGAGGGCCAGAGGGTGCCGGCCAGGTAGTTGCCGCTTGCGACGATGGCGACCGCGATGCCGCGGCGGCGGCGGAACCAGAGCGAGACATCGGCGACCAGGGCGCCGAAGCTGGCGGAGGCGCCGATGCCGATCAGCAGCGCCTGGGCGGCGACGAATTCCCACAGATTGCCGGCGAAGGACACCAGGACATAGCCGGCGCCCATCAGCAGCGCGGCCAGGATCATCGGCACCCGGATGCCGAAGCGGTCGGCGAGGCGGCCCATCAGCACGCCGCCGACGGCGAAGGCCAGCATGGTCGCGGTATAGGGCAGCGAGGCGTCGCTGCGGTCGACGCCGAACTCCGCCTCCACCGCCGGCAGCGCGACCACCACCGACCAGAGGCCGATGCCGCCCACCGTCGCCAGCGCCAGCGACAGGCAGAGCCGCTGCCAGGCATGGCGTCCGTCGATGTCGTAGCGGTCCTGCGCGGCCGCGGCGGCCGCTGCCCTGCTCTCGGTCATCTGGCGTTTCCCGCACGACCCCGGCCCGCGACAATGGTCCCGGCAGGGTTCGCGTTCCCCCATTTGTCGAAGGCGCCGTATAGCGGAGGCGCAGCCCGCATGGAACCGTCGCGGCACGCAACCCAGCGCAGAGCCGATCGCGTGGGTCGGAAGCCCTCAGTCCGGCTGCCGGTACAGGCTGCCGCCGGGCTTGTCGGCCCGGGTCATGATCAGCTCATGCAGGACCATGTCGACCCGCGCCCCGTCGGCTGCCAGCGGCAGGTTCAGGATCTCGAAGTCATAGAGCCGCCGGTCCGGCCGGAAGAACCGCCCATGGCCGCGCAGCGGCCTGCGGTTGTCGAGCAGCCAGCGATAGCCGGCCTTCATCGGCTCCAGGTATTTGGACGGGTAGAGATCGTCGAACCACGCCCCGGTCCGGTCGCGGCCCATCGCGGCGGTGATCTGGGTGCCGATCAGGCGATAGCGGACCCGCAACGGATCGGCATGGATCTCCGTCAGGACCAGGTTCGGCAGATGCTTGACCAGTTCGCCGGGACGGAAATCGGCGCGGGCGGGCAGCTGTCCGTCGCGCCGCTTGCCCTGCCAGAACTGCAGCAGCGCCAGCAGCCGCGGATGCCGCAGCTGCAGCTCGGGGTCTATCGCCAACTCCGGCCCGGCCTGCGGACGGAGCGCAAGGGACAATATCGGGTCTGCCATGGAGTATCGCCAACTCGCCGCGGCGCGTCGGCAACCAGGGATGCCCGCGCCCGAATCCGGACAGTCTATCCGCTTCCCCGTCCGTCACCAATGTACCGCCAGGGTTGCAGGCGCCGATCACCCCTCCGACTGCAAGGTGAACAGGAGCTCGCCCAGCACCATGTCGATGGCCTGCCCGTCGGTGGAGAGCGGCAGGTTCAGGACCTCGTAGCGGTAGAACCGCCGGTCCGGATAGAAGGCCTGGCCGTAGGTCCGCAACGGTGCCCGATGGGCCAGGATCCAGCGGAAGCCGGCATAGATCTCCTCCAGCAGTTCCGGCCCGTAGAGCTCGTCGTACCAGGCACCGGTATTGTCGCGCTGCATCGCCTGCACGATCGCCGTGCCGATCAGCCGGTAGCGCAGCCGCAGGGGCTGCGCCTGCACGTCGATCAGCACCAGGTTGGGCAGATGACGCGCCAGCTCCGCCGGCCGGATGTCGGCGCGGGCCGGCATCTCGCGGTCGCCGCGTTTGCGCCGCCAATAGTCCAGCAGCTCGCCGAGCCGCGGATCCTCGACCTTCAGCTCCGGGTCCATGCCGACGGGGCCGCGCGGCGGCGCGCCCGGCATGTCGCCCGGGTCGACGGCAACCATCACCGCAGGGTGCTCCTGGCGGTCGGCTTGAGCATGCCGTTCACCGCGGGTCCGGCAGGATGAAGAACAGGCCGCCCACAACCATCGTCACCCGATCGTCGTCCGGCGACAGCGGCAGGTGCAGCATCTCGTAGTCGTAGAAGCCGAGCTGGTGATGGATCGCCCGGCCGTGGGTTCGCACCGGTGCCCGCGCTGCCATCATCCATCGATAGCTCTCCTCGATCCGCGCCATCGCCGCCGGCGGATAGATCTCGTCGCAATATCGCCCCGTGCTGTCGCGACCGACGGCCCCGGTCAGTGCCGTGCCCAGCAGGCGGTAGCGCAGCCGCAGCGGCGTCGGTTCGATATCGATCAGGAACAGGTGCGGCAGCAGGGCCGGCAGCTCTGCCGGCCGGATATCGCCACGCGCCGGCATGGTGCGCGGCCCGCGCTTCGCCCGCCAGTAGTCCAGCAGGGTACCCAGTCGCGGTTCGCGATACTGCAGCGCCGTGTCGATCAGGATCGACCCAGCCCCGCCTGCGTCCGGCGGCAGGAAGTCGCCGTTCCGGATGGTGCCGCACGTGTCGATGAAAGCCTCCCCGGGCCGGAATGACCGGGCCGCCCGCCGGCACGATGCGGGCGGCGGCCCGGAGCCGCCGCCAGTCTAGGTCATGCACCGGCGCGCGCCATTATACCGAACGGTAGGTGCGGCCGGACAAGGGACCGGGGTCAGCTGCCGATCATCTCGCCGCCATTGGGGTGCAGCACCTGGCCGCTCATGAAGCTGGCATCGCTGCAGGCCAGGAACAGGTAGCAGGGCGCGATTTCCCACGGCTGGCCCGGGCGGCCCATGGGCGTGGAGGCGCCGAAATCCGCGACCTTGTCCGCCGGCATCGAGGCCGGGATCAGCGGCGTCCAGACCGGGCCGGGCGCCACACCGTTCACCCGGATCCCCTCCCCCAGCAGGTTGTTGGACAGGGTGCGGGTCAGGGCCACCGCAGCGCCGCGGGTCGCGGCATAGTCCAGCAGGTGGCCGCTGCCGCGATAGGCGGTGACGGAGCAGGTATTGATGATCGTGTCGCCGGCGGACAGGTGAGGTCGCGCCGCCTGCACCATGTAGACATAGCCGAACAGGTTGGTGCGGAAGGTGCGTTCCAGACGTTCCGGCGGGATCTCCGTCACATCGGTCTCGTGGTGCTGCTCGGCGGCATGGTTGATCAGCACGTTCAGGCCGCCGAAGCGGTCCACCGTCCGCGCCACGGCATCGCGGCAGACCTGCGGGTCGCCGACATCGCCGCGCAGCAGCAAACAGTCGCCGCCTTCGGCCGTCACCAGTTCGCGGGTGCGTGCGGCATCCTCGTCCTCGTCCAGGTAGAGGATCGCCAGCTGCGCACCCTCCCGGGCACACAGGATGCTGACGGCGCGGCCGATGCCGCTGTCGCCGCCGCTGATCAGGACGGACTTGCCGCGCAGCCGGCCGCTGCCGGGATGGCGCGGCATCGGGTCCGGCGGCGGCACCATCTCCGCCTCGCGACCCGGTTGGTGCGACTGTTCCTGCGGTGGCTGCTTCTGCGACATGGCGGGGCTCCCTGGCTGGTTTCCCCCGCGCAACCGCCGGTGCCGGTTTCGGGTTCCAGCGGCGGCGCCCGCGGTCAGCCGCCAATCCCCATGCCGCCTGACACGCCCAGCACCTCGCCGGTGACGAAGCCGGCCTCGTCTGCGGCAAGATAGGCCACCGCGGCGGCCACCTCTTCCGGCCGGCCCAGGCGACCGACCAGGGTCAGGCCCTCCATCGCCTTCAGCAGCTTCTCGCCGCCGGCGTCGATGCCGGCGCGCACCAGGGGCGTGTCCACAGGGCCGGGCGCGACGCAGTTGGCGGTGATGCCGTAGCGGGCATTCTCCCGCGCGATCGACTTCGTGAAGGCGATCACGCCGCCTTTGGCCGCGGCATAGACGGCGCCGCCGCGGCTGCCCTGGCGCCCGGCCTCGGACGCGATGTTGACGATCCGGCCGTGACCGGCCGCCTGCATCGCCGGCAGGGCGGCATGGCAGGTGGCGAGCACCGACAACAGGTTCACCGACAAGAGCCGCTGCCAGTCCTCCGGTGCCGTCGCGGTGAAGAAGGCGTGCTGATCGACCCCGGCATTGTTCACCAGGATGTCCAGGGCGCCGGCGGCGGCGATCGACGCCTGCACCGCCGCGATGTCGGTCACATCAAGGGTCACCGCCGTACCGCCGGTCTCCGCCGCCAGCACGGCGGCCCCCGCCCCGTCCAGGTCGGCCAGGATCACCGCCGCGCCGGCGGCG
>MDTD01063053.1_pt1 | contig 69243 bp, 55 predicted proteins | sample 811221 | NCBI WGS metagenome assembly MDTD01 (sample SAMN05326646, study PRJNA326480) | marine metagenome | isolation source: seawater | place: Pacific Ocean: South West | collected 2011 | reverse complement strand
TATTACTTTTTCCCATACTGCAAATTACGGTAGTTTACATCCTACACATAGTAATTATCTCTTTCCTACTTATGAAAATAGCAGTATTGAACCAATTACTATTGCAGGAGAGTTTCCTGTACAAACAGTAGAAGACGGAAAATATTGGGTTGCCGCTATACATTTTTTCAAAAGTATTACAAAAATGGCATTTGGTGAAACAAGCAATAAAGGAGCACCTCCACCTGTTGTAAAATTAAACGGATATGGTTCATATGTATTGAATAATGTTCCTGTTGTAGTTACAAATTTTACTTACAACCTAGAAAATGGAGTAGATTATATAAGGGTGCCTATAAATGTTGGACAATCTAATCAAATAGTTGAACAATATACATGGGTTCCTACAAGTTCTATGCTAAGTGTAACCTGTACACCGACATACAGTAGAACCAAAGCATCATCTTTTAGTTTAGATAAATTTATTAATGGTGATATAACTTCAGAGGGATACTTATAATGGCTGTAAGTTATGCAAAAACAAGTCCTTGGAACAGCACTACAGTAGAACCATCAGGTGAACTTGGAGTATTGCAAATAAGACCAATTCCAGCAGAAGATGACGACATTTTATATACAATAGAACCTCAGTATAATCATAGGCCAGATTTATTAGCGTTTGATTTGTATGGAACTGCAAGTTTATGGTGGGTATTTGCTCAAAGAAATATGGATATTGTTAAAGATCCAGTATTTGACATAGAAGCTGGAGTAAAAATATTCTTGCCTAAGCAAAGTAATCTTAAAACCGAACTAGGACTTTAAATGGCAATTGAAGTTAACCCTTTACACGTATATTCAAGTTACAATTACATCTTTACTTTTGCAGTGTTAACAAAAGATGAAATTAATTTTCCTGACGAAACTTATATAGGAGATAAACCGCAACTAGAAATTTTTAGAAGCGGAGGAAAAAGTGAAGGTTTTGTTTCAACAGTATTTGAAGAACAAATTGGCGGAAAGCTAGAATATTTTATTGAAGATGTGGAAATTGAAGGAATAGTTGTACCTAATACTAGAACAAGATTAACAAATGCAACAAATATATCTTTTCAAGTTGTTGAACCTTATAGTATGGGTTTATTTTTACAAACATTACAAATTGCGGCATTACAAGCAGGATATACAAATTATTTACAAGCACCTTTTTTGCTTACAATAGAATTTGTAGGATTTGATGATGATGGTAAACCAGTTACTGTGGATAAAGATGGAAAAACTTTAAATTTACAAAGAAAAATTCCTTTAAAACTTACAAATGCAGAGTTTAATGTAAGTGGTGGTGGAACAAGATATGATATAACAGCTATTCCATGGAATGAACAAGCACTTATTGATCAAGTTGATAGAACCTATACAGATATAACTGTGACTGGTAAAAATGTTGTTGAAATTTTACAAACTGGCCCAGAAAGTTTAACCACAATAATGAATGGAAGATATGAAGAATTAAGAGCTGAAGGTAATTTTCCAGTTGCAGATGAATTAGTAATAACTTTTCCTAATGATATAGCAACAAGTTCAAGTAGTGTTGCAAAAAATGGTGCAGTTGATAAAGGTGCAACAGTTGCTCCGCAAAAATCAGGAAATAATTTGTTTGGTAATATTGCAAAAGGTGTTGTTGGTGGTATTATAGGAGGAGCAGTAGCAGGACAACGAAACATAGGGCAAAATGCCTTAGCCGGAGGAATAGCAGGAGCATTAGGCGGAGCATTTGGCGGAGCCAATTTTGGAGCATTAACTGGAGTTCTTGGAGCATTTAGATCAGGAGATATTAATAGTGTGTTTCAAAGCATAACTGGATTCTTAGGAGCTCAAGCTCCTCAAGATTTTGATGCTTTTTTAAGTAGTGTTACTGGCTTGATTTTTAACAAAAGTAGTATTGGTGAAGGATTAACTAGAATAGCACAAAATCCAAGTACAGTAAATGCAATAGGTAACGGAACCATTGCTAAAAGCTATCAAGATCCAGGCAAACAACCAATGGGCAAAAGCGGACAACAATATGATAAAAATAATAAAGTTTATACACGAGGAAAAAACGTTATAGATCCAGTTCAGAGAAGTTTTACATTCAATACTGATACGCAGGTAACAAAAATGATAGAAGAAGTTGTAACAACTTCAGATTGGGCAAAAGAATTAAAAACAAGACCAGCAGATGCAAACGGAATGGTTGAATGGTTTAAAATAGATGCACAAACTTTTATAAAAGACGGAGTCGCAAAAGAGCAACAAGATGGAACATTAGCAAAAACATATGTTTATAGAGTAGTTCCTTATAAAGTTCATTCAAGTGCTTTACAAAAACCTTCAGATCCTGGTTTAAGTTATGAACAATTAAGAGCAAATGCAAAAAGAGAATACAACTACATATATACAGGTGCAAATAATGATATAATTAACTTTGACATTAATATCAATGCCGCTTTTTTCAAAGGTATAATGGCAGATGCTGGACAAAATAATTTACAACGTAAAGGCGGCGGATTACAACAAAATATTGTTCAAGGTGATAAAGATGCCAGTATAATTAATCAAACAACTAACGGATTAAGTGGTACAGGTTTTGCACAACAACTATCTGTTTCAAATTCTAGTTTACAAGGATCCGGAGGAGCAGGATTAGATGATAGCAAAGTTCGTATTGCAAAAATGTTTAATGACAATATCATAAACAGCTTTGTAGACCTAGTTCAATTAGATCTAGAAATACTTGGAGATCCATATTATATGTTTGATAGTGGTATGGGAAATTTTACAGCTGGTCAAACAGACGAAAATACTACAGCAAATGGAAGTATGGAATATCAGCGTAGCGAAGTAGACGTAATTGTAAATTTTAGAACACCAATTGACTACAAAGAGGATGGAAATGTATTATTTCCAGAAGATACAATACCTGTTGATAGTTTTAGTGGATTGTATAGGGTAACAACGCTAACAAATTCATTTAACAACGGACAGTTTACACAAAGATTAAAATTATTAAGAAGACCTAACCAGCCACAAGATATAAAACAGTCTGGTACTAATGACAAAACAGTAAAAATGACAGATGCAAATGCATCTCAGCAAAGTTATACACCATATGGATCTAAATAATGAATGATATTCCAAATAAAAATGAAGTTACAAGAAAAGCAGATACAGGAGTAAATTCTGGTAATGCTGGTCCGTATATTGCAAGAGTCATAGAACATTTAGATAGTTTATATTTAGGTGGATTACGTGTAGAATTGTTAAAAACAGCTGAAGCTGGTAATATTGGAGAAACAGTAGGACAAACTGTAGAAGTATACTATGCAAGTCCTTTTTATGGCGTAACAAATAGTCAAAACGGTCCCAGAAAAAATGACGATTATGCAAGCACACAAAAAAGTTATGGATTTTGGGCAATACCACCCGATCCAGGCAGTTTAGTTTTAGTAACATTTGTTGAAGGAAGTAGAGATTTTGGCTACTGGTTTGCTTGTATTCCAGAAAAAGGAATGACATTTATGTTGCCTGGAGGTCAACCTGCTACAGAACAGCTTAGTGGTGATATTCCAACAAATCTTAAAGGAAAAAAATTACCAGCAGGAGAATATAATAAAGCAATTACAAAACCACAAACAAATAATATAATAAAATATAAAAAACCAATAAACTCAGAATTTGTAGACGCTTTAATAGAACAAGGGTTAGTTGAAGATGAAATTAGAGGTGTAACAACTTCTAGTGCTCAACGAGAAACTCCAAGTGCAGTAGTTGGCTTTAGTAGTCCTGGGCCTTTAGATAAAAGGGGTGGTAAACCAACTGCACCAGTAGGTCTTAAAGAATCAAAAGCTAATATTCCTGTGAGTAGACTAGGCAGTAGTAGTATTGTTATAGATGATGGAGATGATAAACTAATTAGAAAAGGAAATCCAAGAGAAACAGGATATGCATACGTAAACAAAGAAGCAAGCGAAAGCGGTGGCGATGTTACTATTCCTCATAACGAATTAATTAGACTGAGAACTAGGACTGGTGCACAAATATTGATGCATACTAGTGAAGATTTAATTTATATTAATAATAGTAAAGGAACTTGTTGGATTGAAATGACAGGAAATGGAAAATTAGATGTATATGCAGAAGATAGTATTAGTTTTCACAGTGATGCTGATATCAACATGAAAGCTGAAAGAGATATTAATATTCATGCCTCTCGTAATTTAAATTTTACTTCAAATGAAAGCACATTTATGTCGTCTGCGGAAAACTGGGAAGTAAAAGTTGGCATTGATGGAAAAATTACTACAGAAACTAAGATGCATATAAATGTTGGAGAAGATTTAGCTGTACAAACAGTTGGATCTCAGGATTATAAAATAGGTAAAGATTTAAAAGTTGAATCTGCAGGATTGCATGATATAAAAGTTGGACAAGATTTAAAAGTAACTACAGAAGGTGCCCAAAATTTCAATGCAAAAACAGATGTTAAATTACAAGCCGCTGAAACAATGAATTTAAAAAGTAAAACACATCAGGAAACAGCAGACCAAATACACATGAATTCAGGAGGTAATCCAGCAAAAACAGCTGATGAAGCCGCAGAAGCATTAGAAGCAGAAAAAGCCAAACCTTCAGCAGTGCCTAAAAGAATACCTGAACATGAACCTTGGCAAGGTCATGAAAGTTTAAATCCTACAGAAGTTACGGTTGACAAAACAGAAGCAGAAAAAGTAGAAGAATAGGAGGGCAAAATGGCAGATACATGGCTAGTAAATGGTGGAGCAATTGGTACCAAAAACAGTGCTAATAAATTTGATCCATATGAAGCAGAAAGATTTGTTTCTGGAGATGAAGCAATTTCTACAAAAACAAAAAGAGCATCATATCCTTTTGTACACCCTGATGATAAAATTAAAGGTAACGGAATATGGACTTTTTTAACACGACAACAAGCAAAAGAATTTGTTAGAAGTAAAAAAAAGCCTTTTGATAATCCAGAAGGTAGACCAGAGAATGATGCTGTTGTAGTAAGGATTAATTCTGCTGGTGGTAGAATATATATTGTTTTATTACAACAGTTTGCAGATGATCCAAAGACTTGGGCAGATTATCCTCTAGCAAAAATGATTAGGTATAAAGATGATGCAATTAGAGATGCAGAGAATAAAGAATTACCTGGAACATTTCAAACAGAAGTTTTAGACGGACTAGATGAAATAAAAGCTTTGAATAATATAGTGCGTCCTCCACCTCTTTTAAACACACAAACAGATATATTGAGAGGAGCTGATGGAGATCAAATTCCAAATGCTACAAATGATATATCTTTAGATCCTTATGCTGAAGAAAGATTTACAGCAAATCTTGTTGCACAACCTAATACAGTTGATGATAAAGAAAAAAATAATTTAGATAAAGATACGATTACAAAAGCAGGTCCTGCTTCTGGTACAACTACTAAACAAGGATATATTATAAGTGATGCAAATGGCGGACTAAGCACAGCAATTCAAGATGTATTAGGTAACTTAATAAATCAAACAGCAGATAGTTTTTTACAATCATTACCAGGAAGCCTTAGTCAAATTTTAGGAGGTGCTGTAAAAAGTTTATCTGGTTTGCTAGGAGGAGTTATGCAAAACTTATTAAGTTCAACAGCTTTAACTAGTACATTAGGAAATGTAATTAGCACAGTATCAGGAGCAATAGGCGGAGCTGTAAAAGATGTAGCAGGAGCTTTAACTGATGTAGCAGGCACATTATTTACTGGATTAGGAAATGTTATTAGTGAAATTCCTGGAATGGCTCCTATAGTACAAGATTTCTCAACTGCTGTAAAAGGTTTAGGAAATACAATATCTACAGCATATAAAGGATTAGATCCTGTATTAAAAACAGCGGTTGATGCCAGCATTGCTGGAGTAGGTGCAAAACTATTAGATAAAGCAGGTTTACCAAGTATAAATCCTGGTACAGCGGCCGCAATAGCAGGAACAATTAGTTTTGTAAACAATCCAGCAAATAGTTTTTCATCGCTTGCATCAACATCAAGAGCTATGGATGATAAAATTTTTGAAAAAACAGGAGATTCTACATTTGGTAATTTAGCCGCAAAAGCAGAATTTGCCGCTCAGGAATTTGAAAAAGTATTAACTGTAGATAGCACAGGAAGTTTTATTTTAAACAATACACCAGCAAAACTTGTTGATGAAGTAAGATCTGTTACAAATGCCACACTTGGTGATGTACTTCCTAAAGACGTTATTAGAGCATTTACAGGAACAATATTTTCAAATGAGAGAATAAAAAATATTAATGGCAAAACTTATGTGGTACCTAGATAAAGGAAAATAAATACGTTATGTCTGCAAATGAAAAACAATTATATAAAAATATATCAGTAAGTGCTGGATCAAAACAAGACGAACCTATAACTTCTAAAAAGTATAGAGGTATTAGCACAGTTGACCAAGCCAGTGGCAATTTTACAAAATACGATTTACAAATAATCAAACAGGATATTATAAATTACTTTCATATTAGACAAGGTGAAAAATTAGAGAATCCTACATTTGGCACAATTATTTGGGACGTATTATTTGAACCACTTACAGACACTCTCAAAGAAGCAATAATTCAAAATGTTACAGATATAATAAATTTTGATCCAAGAGTAAGTGTAAACAAAGTAACAATAGAATCTTTTGAGAACGGAATACAAATTGAGTGTGATTTAACTTATTTGCCTTACAATATTTCAGAAAGAATGAGATTAACTTTTGATCAAAGTGCAGGTCTGATTTAATATGCGTACTTTAATTTTCAGCTAAATATTATATAAATCGAGGAACGAATTATGGCTAGTACAGAGCGTCAAAACAGACTTCTTTTGGCAGAAGATTGGAAAAAAGTTTATCAAAGTTTTAAGTTTGCGGATTTCCAAAGTTACGACTTTGATAATCTAAGACGTACTATGATAAACTACATTCGACAAAATTATCCAGAAGATTTTAACGATTATATTGAATCAAGTGAATATATTGCACTAATAGATCTTATTGCATTTTTAGGACAGAATCTTGCATTTAGATCAGATTTAAATGCACGTGAAAATTATTTAGAAACTGCAGAACGGAGAGAAAGTGTACTAAGACTAGCTAGATTAGTAAGTTATAATTCAAAAAGAAATCAGCCTGCTAACGGACTTCTTAAAATTGAAAGTATTTCGTCCACAGAAGATATTTTTGATAGTAATGGTACAAACTTAAATGGACAAACAGTAATTTGGAATGATGCAACAAATGCTGATTGGTATGAACAATTTATAAAAATAATTAATTCAGCGTTACCGGCAGATAATAAATTTGGTAAAAGTATAAAGAAAGAAACAATCGATAGTGTTATTACAGAACAGTACAGATTAAATTCAATTTCAAACAATTCACTTCCTATATATAGTTTTAGTAAAACTATTGATAATCTAACAACAAATTTTGAAATAGTTAGCACAACTATTGATAATAATTCTATATACGAAGAAGAACCATTACCTGGCAATAGATTAGCATTTTTGTATAGAGATGATGGCCAAGGTTCTGGTTCAAACAACAGTGGTTTCTTTTTGCATTTTAGACAAGGAAAATTAGAAAATAACACTTTTCAAATAAACAATCCAACACCAAATACTACTGTAAACATTGACACAGATAATGTTAATAACAATGATGTATGGTTGTATAAATTAGATAGTAACAATTCTGAAACAGAACTCTGGACTAAGGTTGATAATATTGAAGGTAACAATATTATATACAATAGTGTTGATAAAAAAATAAGAAACATTTATGGTGTTTTAAGTCGCATTCAAGATAGAGTAAGTTTAATTTTTTCTGATGGTACTTTTGGAACATTGCCAAAAGGTAATTTTAAAGCATATTACAGAACAAGCAATAATCGCAGTTTTAAAGTTGTTCCATCTGATCTAACTGGTATTACAATTAGTATACCTTATACAAGTGCCGCAGGAAAAAATGAAACACTAACACTTGTTATGGAACTTAAATCAGTTGTAGATAATAGTGCAGAAAGCGAAAGCAATGCATCAATAAAAACAAATGCTCCAGCAAATTATTATACACAGAATAGATTAATTACAGGAGAAGATTATAATGTTGGTACACTAGGAATCAATCAAAATATAGTCAAAACAAAAGCTATTAATAGAACAAGTAGCGGTATAAGCAGATATTTTGATTTAAGAGATGCTAGTGGAAAATATAGTAATACGTTATTATATAGTGATGATGGTATTTTATACAGAGAAATTTTAGATAGCAAATATAGTTTTGATTTTACAACAAGAAATGACATAGAAAGTGCTATCAATAATATAATTATTCCTGTTATAAAAGATACTAAGCTATTAAATTATTATTACACAAACTTTCCAAGGAATACTTCGGTAAAGGCTTTAAATATTGCTTGGAACACAGAATCTTTGGATACAAATAGAGCTACTGGATATTTTACAGACTCATCTACTAGTCGTGTTGCAGTATCAAGTTTCACAAAAAGTATTATGAGATTTGTTACACCGGGTGCTTTGTTAAAATTTGATGCACCAGATGGACAACATTTTATGGCAAATAATGCTCATGGGCTAATGCCTGGAGTTGCTGATCATCCATTTGCAGTTACGTACAAGTGGGTAAAAGTTGTATCTGTAACAGAAAACGGAACAGTTGTTGATCCAGATACTGGGTTAGGACCAATAGTTTTAAATGATGATATTCCAACTAGTGCAGTACTTGCTGAAATAATTCCTGTGTTAGATAATAGCGTTAAAGATGCAGTAAAAACACAAATCATTGATCAAGCATTTGCATATAAAACATTTGGTTTGAGATATGATTTTGAAAATAGTCAATGGAGAGTTGTGTTATCTAATAATTTAGATACCACAAATGCTTTTAGTCTTGGTAAAACAGGCGATTCAACTAATTCACAAAGTGATGCAAGTTGGTTACTTCTTTTTGAAACAGATGGACAAAAATATACAATCACTTCAAGAGGATTAAGATATGTTTTTGAAAGCAACGATCAACTAAGATTTTTCTTTGATAGTACAAATAAAATTTATGATAGTAGAACAGGCAAAGTTGTTGAAGATATTATAAAAGTTTTAAGTATTAATTTAAAACCAGACGAGTTGACTCCTTTTACTGTTGATTGGCCTTGGAAAATTACAAGTGAATTTAAAAATGATTCGGGTTATATTAACAGCAAAAAGATTGAAGTTTCGTTTAACGATGCAGACAATGACGGTGTTGTAGACGATCCAGATTTATTTGAACATATTGTTGCACCAAATACAAATTCATCTACAAAATATATTTTTCAAAAGAAGTCTACAATTAATAAAACAGAAATTTTTAATTATGTTGATGCTTCTATTGAACCAATTTATACAAAATCAAGTCAGGGTGCAATAGGAGCATTAAGTCAATATAATGATAATGATGTTTTTTATTTGATTGACCGAAATGTATTTTTGCGTTATAATAAAACTGCAAACGCTGTACAATTTACATCAGACTATCTTGCTTATACTGGTAGAAAAGGCATAAAATTTGAATATAGCCATGCCGCAGATGAGCAAGCAAGGATCGATCCAAGTAGTAGTAATATTATTGATGTATATCTCCTAACAAAAACATATGATAATTTATATAGAGATTATCTAAAAGGAAACATAACAACATTACCCCTACCTCCAAGTAGTGATCAATTATTTTTAGATTATAACACAAACGTAGCGGCTATAAAAAGTATAAGTGATGATGTAATTTATCATCCAGTAAAATACAAACCTATTTTTGGTAGCAAAAGTGACGTTGATTTACAAGCTACAATAAAAGTTGTAAAAAATCCTGAAAGAGTTGTAAATGACAATGATGTAAAAAGTAGAATAATAGATGCAGTAAATGCATATTTTGCACTTGAAAATTGGGATTTTGGAGAAACTTTCTATTTTAGTGAGCTAGCCACATTTATAATAAACAAACTTTCTCCAGATTTAGTAAGTATTGTTTTAGTGCCAAAACAAGAAACACAAAGTTTTGGAAGTTTGTATGAAATAAAAAGCGAAAATGATGAAATACTTATTAGTAGTGCTACAGTAGATGATGTGCAAATTATAGATGCTATTACAGAATCAAGACTCAAAGCCTCAGGTTTAGTAGTTACAAGTGATGATATATTAAATGTTGGAATACAAAGTACTGCAAATACATCTACAGCATATACAGTTGGCACCTCTTCAAGTTCAAGTGGATCAGGTGGTAGTGGATCGTCAGGTGGCGGTGGATCGTCAGGAGGTGGTCAATACATTGGTGGCGGTGGATCGTCAGGTGGTGGCGGTGGATCGTCAGGTGGTGGCGGTGGATCCAGCGGCGGCGGAGGTGGATCCGGCGGCGGCGGCGGAGGCTATGGTTACTGATGTCATATGATAGCGATCAAAATGAATCTGCATTACCAGCCGGTGGCGAGTCAAGAAGGACAAGTGTAGACCAATTACCAAGATATTTTAGAACTCCACAAAATAAAAAATTCTTATCCAGCACACTTGATCAATTTACTAATCCTGGAGTGATTGAAAAAATAAATGGATATGTTGGTAGTCGTGAAGCTAAAGCAGTAACATTACAGGATAATTATGTAGAAGATGTTTCAAAAGAACGCACAGACTATCAATTTCAACCTGTAAGTCTATATGAAGATTTTATTGGTAACACTAGATATTATTCTGATTATAACGATTATACAGGCTTATTAAAAACATACAGTGCTAATGTAAAAAATCATAGCAAAACAAACGAGCAAGAATTTTATGCATGGAATCCAAGCATAGATTTATCTAAATTTTGTAATTTTAGAGAATATTATTGGTTGCCTGACGGACCACAAGAAATTGCTGTTAGAGGACAAACTGATAAAGTTATAAGCACATACCGTTTAGAAACAATTGAAGAAGATAATTCAATTGCTTTGTTATTCCATCCAAACGGTTTAACAAAAAATCCTGACTTAAAATTATATAGAGGACAAACTTATAGATTTAATATAGAATCTCCCGGTAACCCATTATCTATTGCTTTATATAGAGGAGTAGATCCTGACGAAAGACTTGATGACAGTACAGTAATTAATCAGCTTTATACTTCTGGTGTATCGCTTACTCTTAATGACGACAACGTTTTGTTGAACCAAAGTAGTTTTGTAAATCCAGGATATATAGAATCTGGTGTTTTAGAATTTACTATTCCTGATGATGCTCCTAATACTCTTTATTTTATAAGTCAATATGATTTAAATGTAAGTTCTAGATTAAAAATATACGACATAGAAGAAAATACAAGTATTGATGTTGAAAATGAAATCCTGGGCAAAAGAACATACAGAACAAGTGATGGTTGGGACTTTTCCAATGGAATGAAGGTATATTTTACAGGTAATGTTACACCGGCAAAATATTCTATTGGTTCTTGGTATGTAGAAGGTGTAGGAGATGAAATTGAATTAGTTAGTGTTAATGATTTACAAGTACCAGCTATTTTTACTACTGATTCTAAAGTGCCTTTTGATGTTAATGGTTTTGATAGAGTGCCTTTTAGTGATGCAAAAAGCTTTGCAGGAACTAAAGATTATATTGTAGCAAATAAGTCATGTGCTGACAGAAATGCCTGGTCAAGGTACAATAGATGGTTTCACAAAGATGTTATAACAAAAAGTGCTGAATTAAACGGTCAAACATTTGATCTAAACGAAGATTCAAGAGGTAAGCGTCCTATTATTGAATTTGACAGAGGATTGAAATTGTTTAATAATGGAACAAAAGCAAAAGCTAATGTTGACCTGCTTGATACATATACGAATGATGTAAGATCAAAAATTGAAGGGCAACCTGGATATAGTATAGATGGTATTGAACTAGCAGAAGGTATGCGTGTAGTATTTTTAAATGATACTGACAATATGGTTTATGGTAAAGTATTTCAAGTTAAGTTTATAACTTTTAAAGGTAACAGTCAAATTACATTAATTGAAACAAATGATTCTATGCCTGTAAAAGATGAAACTATTTTAATTAATTTAGGAACAAAAAATGCAGGTACTATGTACTACTATAATGGAACTGATTGGAAAAAAGCACAGGAAAAAACAGGAATCAATCAAGCACCTTTGTTTGATATGTTTGATGAAAATGGTATAAGTTTTTCAGATGAAGTAGTATACCCAAACAGTGACTTTACAGGAAACAGAATATTCAGTTACAAAGTAGGAGAAGGAGCAAATGATCCAGAACTTGGATTTCCTTTAACTTACAAAAATATCAATAATACAGGTGATATTGTTTTTGGTTTTGGTTTGCTTAATGAAAAATTTAGCTATGAAATAAGTAATTCAGTGTTTAACAAAGGTACAAATACTGGGTATCTTAAAAAATATGATGCTACTGGTAATAATTTTAATTTTATAAATGGTTGGATTAAATCTCCGGTATTAAGTAAACAATATGTTGTTAGAAAATATACAGGTGATTTACAAACCAACAACTATATAATTGATGTATACAATAAAAGCGGGTCAATAGCTGATCTTAAAACTGTAGTATATGTAAATAATGATTTAAAGTTAGAAAATGTTGATTATACTTTTGAAAACAATAGAAATAATGACAAAGTAATAAAATTTTACACTGACTTAAATTCTACAGATATAATTGTAGTAAAAACTCATACAGATCAAGCAGATAAAAATATAAATGGGTATTATGAATTTCCGCATAATTTTGAAAGAAATCCACTTAATGAAGATATCACAGAATTTACATTAGGCGAAGTAAATGATCATTTAGATAGTATTGTTCCTGAACTAGATGGCTTTACAGGAAAGCAACCTGGACCAAACAACATACGTGACTTAGGTGATATTAAAAAGTTTGGAAGAAAATTTTTACAACACAGCGGTCCAATAAATTTACCTTTGTTTGCAATATCAAACAAAGAAAATAATCTAATATCTGCAATAAATTTTGCAAAGGATGAATATAGTAAATACAAAAGGGCTTTTATACAAGCAAGTGAAACTTTAGAATTAAATGGTACAACAAGAGAGCAAGTTGACCAAATACTTTTACATCTTGCAAAAGACAAAAAAACAACAATGCCTTTTTACAATTCCGATATGGTAGGTATTGGTGCATTCAAAAAAATTGAACATACTGTATTAGATTCTGATTTAAAATTTTATGCTCTAAGTAATATGTTTACATTAAATGAATTGAGTGAAAAAGCTGTATACGTATATGTAAACGATGTGCAAGCATATCATAATATAGATTATCAATTTACTAATGAAGGTTTTATACAATTTTTTAATTCCTTTACTTTAAATGTAGATGATAAAATAGATATTTACGAATATGAAACAACGAATGGTAGTTATATTCCTGAAACTCCTACAGTTATGGGAATGTTCCCAGCATACCAGCCAGAAATATTTGTTGATACTACATATCAAACTCCTGTCACAGTCATTAGAGGACATGATGGAAGTATTTTAGTAGGATATGATGATTATAGAGATCAATTACTATTAGAATTAGAAAAAAGATTTTACAACAATATAAAAGTTATGTATGATACAAATATTTTTGACATTTATGATTATATCGGCGGTGAATTTAGAAATACAAAAATAAGCAGGCAAGATATAAATGATGTTACTATTGCTGATTTTTTAAGTTGGACAAAAAAAGCAGGAAATGTAGACTATACAGATAACAGTTTTGTAACCGAAGCCGAACCATTCACTTATAATTATAAATTTGCAACCAGTGATACTGGTAGAACATTAAATGGTTTTTGGAGAGGTGTTTATACCGATGCATACGATACTGATAGACCTAATACACATCCTTGGGAAATGTTAGGATTAAGTATCAAACCATCTTGGTGGGAAACAAAATATGGACCTGCTCCGTATACAAGCGATAATTTAGTGATGTGGGAAGATATAGAAAAAGGTATTATAAGATCATCAGATACAATAGTTAGAACAGATAAAAAATTTATAAGACCAAATTTGACAAAGCACATTCCGGTAACACAAACAGGAAAAGTAAGTAGTCCTTTAGATAGCGGATATATTAATGAATTTAGTTTTAGAATACAATCCGGAGAAAATTTTGGTTTTGGAGATAACACACCTACAGAAAATGCATGGAGGCGTAGCAGTGAATATCCTTTTGCATTACTAAAAGCTATAATTTTGAATAAGCCTGCACAGGTTGTTGGCGTGGGTTTTGATAGAAGTAGAATAAAAAGAGATGTTACTGGACAGCTAGTATATTCTGGTGATAATTTACAAAGGATAAAATTATCTAATTTAAAATTTACAAACACAGTAGATTCAGCTGGTAACAAAATACTTACTTGCGGTTTAATAAATTATATTTACAGTTATATGTCAAGCGACATTACAACACAATATTCAAACTTTGTAGAAAAATTATCTGGACTTAGACAAAAAGTGGCATTCAAAGTTGGCGGATTTGCAGACAAATCAAAATTAAAATTAGTGTTAGATAGTCGTACTCCAACAAACAAAGGTAATGTATTTGTGCCTTTTGAAAATTATAAAATTAATTTGATACAAAGTTCACCATTACAAACAGTAGCATATAGTGGAGTAATTATTGAACGTGTTGAAAAAGGATACAAAGTAAGCGGGTATGATAAAGAAAATCCAGTGTTTGAATACAGACCTCCTATATCAGCATCTAATGATCCAGCAATTACAGTTGGCGGACTGAGTGAAAATTTCTTGTTTTGGACAGAAGGAAAACAATATGTTGCAGGAAAAATTGTTAAGTTTCAAAATCAATTTTATAGAGTAAATGAAAACCATGTAGCTGGTGATGACTTTGAACAAAAATTTTATAGTAAATTATCATCACTTCCTATTGTAGGTGGTGCTACTGCATCCTTAAGGAAAAATTTTAGTACAATTATATCTAAACTGCCATATGGAACTATTATTAAAACAGTTCAAGATTTAGTTGATTTTTTACAAGGTTATGAAAAAAGGTTAATTGATTTAGGTTTTGAATTTGATTATTTTAATCGTGAAACAGAAGCTGTAGAAAATTTTAATTTAGGTATTAAAGAATTTTTATTTTATACTACGCAAAATTGGGCATTAGGGTCTATTATTACACTGAGTCCTGGAGCAAATAGATTAAAATTTGGAAAAAGTTTTTTTGTTATTGATAGTGTAAAAGATAATATATTTGGATATAAAACCTTAAATGTATCAGGTACAGCTATTAAAGATGTGTCTTTAAATATTAATAGAGATGTATCAAACAGTGTAGAATTATTTCCAAAAGATAGTCAAGGATTATATTTTGCGAAATTAGGATTAGTTCAAAAAGATCATGCGGTAATATTAGATAATTCAACAGTCTTTAATGATACAATATATAATCCTGCAAGCGGATATAGACAAGAAAGAATAAATGTAGTTGGTTATAGAACAAATAATTGGAATGGTAATTTAGATATTCCAGGATTTATTTACGATGAAGCAATTATAAACGAGTGGCAACAATGGCAAGATTATGGATTAGGTGATATTGTAAAATATAAAGAATATTATTATTCAGCTAATAATTTTTTAACAGGAACATCAACATTCAATGCATCTAATTGGAACAGGCTAGAATCAAAGCCCGAGAGTGGACTTAAAACAAACTTTGATTACAAAGCAAATCAGTTCGCTGACTTTTACGATTTAGATACAGACAATTTTGATACAGAGCAACAAAGACTAGCTCAACATCTTATCGGATATCAAAAAAGAGAGTACCTAAATAATATTATACAAGATGAAATAAGTCAATACAAATTTTATCAAGGATTTATAAAAGACAAAGGTACCCTTAACAGTTTAACAAAACTATTTGATAAATTAGGAAGTGCAAATAAAGATAGTATTGAATTTTATGAAGAGTGGGCAATTAGAAAAGCACAATATGGTGCTACAGATGTATTTGATGAATTAGAGTATCAGTTAGATGAAAAACAATTTAGAATAGAACCACAAATTATTGAATTGGTTGATATAAAAAATGAAGCTAGAACTGATCTAGTATATCAATATACAACTCCAAATGTTTACATAAAACCAAATAATTACACAACAAAACCATTCCCTTCAAAATGGAGTACAGATGAATATAGTAAAACAGCTGGATATGTTAGTTTAGATCAAATTAATTTTTTAGTAAAAACGCCTGACGATATTCTTGCTTTAGATATTGCTAATGTACCTGCGGATAATTTTATATGGGTAACTAGTGAAAAAAATTCTTGGAACGTTTACCAACACGTAAAAACTTCAAATAGAGTATTATTGTTTGAAAAAACTGATACCGGATTTAACTTAACTTTTGATAGCACTCCTGAAATCAACGAAGGTGAAACATTTGGAGTTCAGTTTGTAATAGATTCTTTAGATGGATTTTATAAAGTTAACACTATCACAGAAAATGTTGTGAATGTTGTTGCTGATATTTCAACAGACGATCAAAGTTTAGATTTAGGAGATAGTACAACTGGAATCATAACTAAATTATTATCAAAAAGATATGCTTCACCTGACCTAGTAAACGCTGATATAAATGAATATGGTTTGAGAGAAAATGATACGATATGGATTGACAATGTTTCAAATAATAAATTTGGAGTATTTAAAAATCAAAAAATTGTTACCGGAAAACAAGAAATAACTAATTCTGAAGCAGGAGACGGAAAATTTGGATCAACTTTTGATTCTAATGATTCTAACGGTTTATTTGTAATTGGTAGGCCAGACGATGAAAAAGTATTTGTGTATAATAGAGCAAGCGAAGGAGCATCTCTAAATATTGCACAAACTATCGATGTACCAGCAGGATATCATAGTTCTACAAGTGGTTTTGGACAAAAAGTAAAATTATCTCATGACGGACAATTTTTATTCATATCTGCTCCTCTAGCAAGTAATGTAAAAAGTAGATACCTAGGAGAAATTGGAAGTGTTACTGGTCAAATTTTAACAAATGATATAGTAAGTGATAGAGGAACTTTATGGCAAGCATTAAGAGAAACAGATGACGATAGTAGTACAATCCATACAGATAGCCAAGATTGGGAACAAATTTATAAAATACCTGCAGATGATAGTGGATCTGCATCTAGTTTAACTAACCAAGGTATTGTTTATGTTTACAAAAAACAATTAGATTCAACTTTCTTTTTACTTGAGCAATTTATTTCATCTGATCCTACTGATAATGAAAAATTTGGAATAGGATTAGAAACTGCATTTAGCACAGATGAAAAATATCAATTATTTGTTAGAAGTGAAGGAAACAATGGTAGAATTTACATATATGATAGTTTGTATATAGAAAAAGAATTTAAAGGAACACAAGATTCAGAATATAGAGGTCAGCACAACACAATATATTCATATAGAAAAAATGAAATTGTTTGGTATGAGGGATCTTTATATAAAGCACTTGTTGATATTGCACCAGGAGGTGCTATTCCTACTGATATAAATTCTTGGATTACAACAGATGTGGGCATTGATAGATTTGGATACCTTCCATATTCAGCAGGAATATTAGATGGAGATAACGATAGCACAGCATTTAGTAATACTATAAATGCTGGAAAAAATATTGATGTAAGTGCTAACGGAGAAGTGCTTACATTTACAGCATATAATAATTCTAGTGAAGAATTTCAAGTTTATGTATACAGAAAACAGGAAAACAGATATGCATTTTATGAAGTTATATCTGCACCTCAAGTTGATATGCTGTGGGGAGATAGTCTTGCTTTAAGTGATGATGGAAATTATATTGCTGTAGGTGCTAATCTTGCAGATGTGGTGGATAGTAGTGAAACTGGCATAGATCAAGGTTTAGTATATATTTACAAATACAATTCAACAACTATGTCTTTTGAATCAACACAAATTTTACAAGCACCAAACAGTGCAGTGAATGAGAGATTTGGTTATAAACTTGATTTTGCAGGTGAAAAATTATGTGTGTTAGGAATCAATGGAAAGAATCTTGATTCAACAACATTTGACAATTCCGCAACAACATTTGACAATGGAACAACAACGATAACAAATATTTCAACAAGAAGGCCACAAGCGTATACCTTTGAATTACTCAATGATAGGTATACTGTAAGTGAAGTAGTTGATTATGAAAGTTATTACAATGATGATGATGGAAATACACTTACAAGGAATTTAGAAACAGCAAGAGACGTTGAACTTGTTTATACAAATAATCACTTATACTTAGGATTTGAAGGATTATCTACAAGTGGAACAAGAAATGGATTAGTTTTTGACTTGCGTTCTGATAGAGATGCAGTAAATTGGACGACATTAGCATCAGCAACAGACTTTTTAAATTATGAAAAGATGAAAGGATCGTTTATATATGATAAAGTTACAAGTGATTTAATCACTTACTTAGATTTTATAGATCCTATACAGGGTAAGATTGCAAATGCCGCAGAAAGAGAATTAGATTTTAAATTATATTATGATCCTGCTGTATACAATATAGGAAGCACAAATACCGGAACAGTGAATCCTTGGGCAGAAGAAAAAGTAGGAAAATTATTATGGGATTTAAGTGCAGTGAGATGGTACAATCCTTATCAAAAAAATTCTGAATATAGTGCAAATGTTTGGAATAAAGTTATTCCTGGATACAGTGTTGATATTTATGAATGGGTAGAAAGCAAACTTCTTCCTGAGCAATGGGATGATATTGCAGATACAACAGAAGGATTATCACAAGGTATTAGTGGAAAATCACGGTACGGTAATTTAAGATACACAAGACAAAATGTATATGATCCTATAACAGGTTTATTTTCAGCAAAATATTTTTATTGGGTAAAAAATACAAAAGTTTTACCTGCAATGCCTAACAGAAATATTAGTGCATCAACAGTTGCATCTTTAATTGAAGATCCAGCAAGTAACGGTTACAGATTTTTAGCCATGTTTGGTAGTGATAATTTTGGTATTTTTAATTGCAGAAGTTTAATAAAAGATAAAGATACAATTTTACATTTTGAATATTATAACACTACAGAAGTCAAAGAAAATAATTTACATAGAGAATATGATCTTCTCACAGAAGGGCTTGAAACTAGCCAACCAAATAGTAGACTTGTTACAAAATGGATAGATAGTTTAGTCGGTTATGATGAAAATAAAACTCCTGTGCCAGATCCTGCTGTAAGTAGTGCAAGAAGATATGGTATTCTAGACGAGCCATTACAAACAATGTTTGTAAATAAAGCAGAAGCTTTAAAACAAGTTATAGAAAGAATAAATCTTGTTTTAGCAGGTAATTTAATAGTAGATGAATTTGATATTTCTGGTTTTAATAAAAAGGATCCAGAGCCATCAGCAGTATCAAGAGAATATGATCAAAGTGTTGATACAGAATCTTTATTGAGATTTATTGGGACTTCTAAAATAAGTCAGGCTAGTCTAAGCCTTACAGTTACAGACGGTAGAATAACTGGAGTAAACATTACAAATGCAGGACGTGGGTATATAGATCCTGCATATGATAGTGCAAATGATACTAAACGTAGAGGACCTAAAGTTACAATTCAAGGCACAGGAACAGGTGCTGAGATCGAAACTTACATAAACAATTTAGGCCAAGTTATTGAAGCTGTTATAGTAAATGAAGGTAGAAACTATTCACAATCCACAGTAGTTTCAGTAAGGCCTTTTACAGCCCTAGTAAAAGCGGATAGCACTTTGTTAGGATTTTGGGCTACATACATATGGAATACCACAGATAAAGAATGGGTCAGAGTAAACAATCAAGGTTTTGATGCAAGTTTATATTGGGAATATAAAGACTGGTATAAATCAGGGTACAGTTCTTCTACAGCTATAGATTATTTGGTACCAGGAAGTTATGCATTAGAAGCATTAAAAGACGAGCTTGGAGATATTATTAAAGTCGAATCAATAGGTACAGGAGGATGGTTGTTACTTTATAAAATTGACAATCAGCCCGAAGTTGATTATACCGTTAATTATCAAACCATTGGAAGACAAAATGGTACATTACAATTAAGTTCATTGTTGTATAATAATGCAAAATTTGGTTTTGATAAAGCAGTCTATGATAGTGCATTATATGATAGAGATGCAGGACAGGAAATAAGAATATTACTTAATACAATTAAGGAAAATATTTTTGTTGATAATTTAGCTGTAGAATGGAATAAATTATTCTTTAGCAGTGTTAGATACATTTTAGCAGAGCAACCAAATGTAGATTGGATATTTAAAACAGCATTTATTAAAGCAAAACATAATGTTGGAGAATTGTCACAAAAAGTTAATTTTAAAAATGATAATTTAGAAAGTTACACAGAATATGTAAATGAAGTTAAGCCATATAGTACAAAAATTAGAGAATATTTAAGTGCATATGAAAGTGTAGATCCTACAGCTACAAACGTCACTGACTTTGACTTGCCTCCAAGATATGACGAACAGCAAGGAAAAATTATTCCTGAAAATGCACAAGTTATTGACAGTGAAATAAAAAATTATTCTTCATTTGTTACCACTTATCCACAACGTAATTGGTTTGATAATGTAGGATTTGAGGTGACTGATATTAAAATAACACAAGGAGGATCCGGATGGGTATCATCTCCTACTGTTACAGTAAGCGGAGGAGGCGGACCAACTGTTACTGGTACTGCTACTATTTCTGGTGATGTAGTTACAGGTATTATTTTTGACGGTACAGGTAAAAAATATATTACAAGGCCAGATGTAACATTTACAGGCACAAAGAAAGATGAAGATGCTTACGGTGTTGCAACATCAGGCGCTTTTAAAGTATACGGAGTTGCAGGTCCTAATCAAAGAGGAAGTGGCAAATTAGGTTGGTTTTATCCACTTTACATAGATATAAATGATGCAAAAAATAGAGATGTAGAATTAGGCGGATCAGGCGGAGCACACGCCCATTCATTTCTTGGCATTAATAGAACATTTTATATGCCTAATAGTGTCGCTAATCACGGTGTTGAAGATAATGCCGAATTACAGGAATGGACTGAAAGTGTTGCAAATTCAGATACTAAAGCTGTGGCAATTCTTGGTAATTCTCCAGTACGATCAACACACATGATTATTAAATTTGACAGAGTATCAGGAACATTTCAAGTTACTGATTTAAATGTTTCAGATACTTTAACAGGCACAGGTTCTCAAATACTTTTTGACTTGAAGTGGCCAATGAGTGTAAAACCTGCGGACATAGAAATAATTGTTAATAGTGTTGAACAATTAAGTAGCGATTATAATGTATCAAATATTTTAGATACCACTGCAAGCTATGAAAGATATTATGGACAAATAAATTTTACAGTTGCACCACCAAAAAATGCGGTGATATCAGTAAAATATAAAAAAGATATTGACTATCTTAATGCAGAAGATAGAATCAACTTTTTCTATAATCCAACATCAGGACAGTATGGCAAAGATTTAGCTCAACTTATGGATGGTGTTGACTATGGTGGAGTGCAAATTGATACAGCATCTTTTGGAGCAAAAACAGGTTTTGATCAGGGTGCTTTTGGAATAGATGCTTTTGATGATTTTGATACTAATTTTGAAGATGAAGTTTTTATATTAGATGGAAGCACAGCAAATATAACTGTTAGTAAACCTTTTGAACCTGGTGTGACATACAACATTTATTATAAATCTGTAACAGCAGGAGCAAGTGAAAATCCAATTAGATTAGATGATCCAGATTGGGTTGGTGATTCTTCTATATTCACTAATCCAGACGCAATTATGCGTAGTATTGTTGGTGACGGAATAACAAATAGTTTTGCTTTAGATGTCACTGGACTTAACACAACAGATGGTGATACTATAATTGTTAGAAAATCTACTAGTGACGGAGCAGTGACTCCTACTGGTGTTATTTTTGATACTCAGCTTACAGGTGGTGATTTAACTAATATTGCAGGAAAATTTTCAACTGCAACTGGTATATCCGCTGGTGAGATAGTTGTTGATGGAGATGGGTTTGTAACACCAACTACATCAAAAGGACCTGAAGAAAATGTTCCTGGACAAATTTTAGATACTCTTGATATACAAGTATATGAAAGAGTAAACGACGGACAGGGCATGATTACTGTGCAAAATTTTACTACAGACGGAGATAGTGCTGAGTATCCTTTAGAAGAATTACCAGCAACACAGGATAGTGTTATTGTTAAATTAGATAACATTGTTTTAAGTCCTTCACAATACGAAATAGATTATGTGGAAAAAATATTACGTATCTCTGATAGTTCTTTGTTACCCGTAGGCATACATTTATCTGTAATGACAATAGGTACAAATGGATCAAATATTTTAGATAGTGATACATTTACAGCAGACGGAGTAAGTAAAAACTTTATAACATATTACAGCTATGTGCCCGGAGTCACAGCAGTTGTTGCTATTAATGGTGTTGTAACTACAAATTTCTTTGTATCAGCATCAGGTTCTGAATATGGAGAAGACGCAGATAAAGTTATGATTACACTTGGCGATACGCCTAAAGCAAATAGTATTATCACATACACTTTATATACTGGAACCGGACAACAATATAGTCAGTTAGCAATTGATACAACTTTTAATAGAAATGTATCTACAAACAAAACACATACATTTGGAGTCAATGGAGCGATACCTTTACCTTTTAACAAAAAACCTTATAGCCATAATGTTTTAGTAAAGAAAGGAAACACATTTCTTGATGCAGGTTACTCAATTTTACATACATTAACTCAAGAAAGAGTCTATGAATTAGATAATTGGCAATTTGTTGATCAAACATTAATTATGCAATCCGATGTTTTAGTTTACATTAATGATGAGTATGTTGAACCTAAGAATTATGTATATGATACCATTAATGGTAGATTAAATTTAACATCAAGATCTGTTGGTATTGCAGGCGACAAAATGCGTGTTGTACTAATTGATAAAGCTGAATATTTCTTTGTTGATACAAAGGTTACATTAAGCAATGCGGCAAATCTAATTGACTATGCACCATTAGACCAAATTAATTTTACACTAAATGATAGCACAAATGTTATTTGCACAGTTCAAGAATTTACAAAAGTAGGAAATGATGTTACAATGCTTTTACAAGGTTATGAGCGTGATTTAGTTTTATTAGCAGAAAAAGATGATACGCCAACTTTATATTTAGATGATAGTACAAATTTTAAAATTAATAGTGTTACTGTAGTAGAAAGTAACAGACTATCTTTAAAAGAAGTACCAAACGAAGATGTAACAATTTATGTATTTTCTAATCATGATATTAATGAATTTCAGAGACTAAGCTATAGGGTTGCGTATGACAATACTAATGCTCCTGAAGGTTCCGAAGACTATTTGACAAAAAATTTAGTTTCTCAAGGACAGATTCCTTTAAATAAAGAGATACCTGGAGCAAATTATGCATGGGTATTTTTAAATGGTAAATTTTTAACTGCACAAGTTGATTATACACTCGCAGAAGATGGTAAAACTGTGCTTTTAAGTGAAGCTCCAGAAAAAAATGATCAAATTGAAATACTTTATTCTTGTGCAACTGTAAGTAAGAAAAAGTTTGCTTATAGAATTTTTAAAGATATATTGAACAGATATCATTATAAGAGGATAAACAGTGCAAAAGAATATCAGTTACAATCAAATTTAAATTGGTATGATTTAAATATTGTTCTAAAAGATTCTGCAGGACTAGATGATCCAAATAGAGAATCGGGTTTGCCTGGTATAATTTTTATCAATGGAGAAAGAATTGAATATTATGTAAAAAAAGGTAACGTTTTAAGTCAATTACAACGGGGAACTTTAGGAACTGGTATACCCGAAGTACACTTAACTACAAGTAGAGTATTTCATCAAGGAGGCAGTGAAACTATTCCATATCAAGATACTACATATACACAAAACTTCACAGGAGATAATTCATCTACAACATTTGTGTTAAACTGGACACCTGCTAGTATTAATGAATTTGATGTATTTGTAGGAGGACAAAGACTTCTAAAAACAGGATATTCTTTGTATAACACTGCATTAGATCAAGATAGCCCAGGTGGTGACGAAACTGTTTTAGCAGATTTTACAGTGGAAAATAATATTTTAACATTAAAAACAGCACCAATTGCTGGTACAGAAATAAAAGTTATAAGGAAAGAAGGTAAAGTTTGGAATGATAAAGGAAAAAGTATTTCAAGTAGTAAAAATACTATTAGTAAATTTCTAACAGACAGCTCAATAAAGCTAACCCGATAAATACAATAAGGATAATAATATGATACAAACAGAACAAAATGGTGTACACATAGAAGGTCATATAAAAATATATAACCCTGAATCAGGTCATATCTTTGTTGACAAACGTAATGCAATACATTATGAAAATATGAGTATAAGCCTTGCCGAAAGCCTTGGCAATATTGGACAAGGTTTTATAAGTGAAATGAGTTTTGGTAATGGAGGAACTATTGTAGATCCCACAGGAATAATTACATATTTGACTCCAAATAGTACAGGAACTAATGCAAGTCTTTATAACCAAACATATACTAAGGTAGTTGATGATAGAAATGTAAATAATTTAGATCCAACTAGAAACAAAATAGAAACACGCCATGTAAGCGGAACAAATTATACTGATGTTGTTGTTTGCTGTTTATTAGATTATGGCGAACCAAATGGGCAGGATGCATTTGATACTGCATCTGATACTGAACAGCAATTTGTATTTGATGAACTAGGTTTAAGAGGTTTCAGTGCATCTGGAACAGGTAGGCTAATTACACACGTAATTTTTCATCCTGTGCAAAAATCATTAAATAGATTAATTCAAATTGATTATACTGTAAGAGTTCAAAGCCTTAGCGGAGGGAATAGTTAATGGCATACGAAATACCGTTTACAGATAACGCAAATAAAGGCACAATTACTGTTGAAGATTCAAGTATTAATACAGACACAAGTTTGCAATTAGTTGGAAGAAATTTATCAGGGTTTGGTAGTAGTTTAAATACAAATTTTTTGCAAATGTTAGAAAATTTTGCAAATGCAAATCCACCAACCAATCCAGTCGAAGGTCAACTATGGTATGATACAACAGCAGGAATTGATCAACTTAAAATTTATGATGGCACACAATGGGTTGCCGCAGGCGGCCTAAAAAAATCAGCATCTCAACCTGCTGTAGATAATAGTGTAGCAGGTGATATTTGGGTTGATACAACAAATAGTCAATTGTATATCTATACAGGTAGTGGATATGTTTTAGTTGGCCCAGAATACAGTTCAGCATCTATTACAGGAGCAATTTCAGTTGATATAGATAGAGCAGATGATGCTCCTAAGGAAAAAGTTACTATAATTTATGCACAAGATATTCCAATAGCAATTATTAGTAATGTTGCGTTTGCACCAAAAACAAATATTGCAGGATATACGTCTACTATTCCTATTCAAATTGGTATAAATTTAAATAAAACATTATCATCTCAATTGAATGGTACAGCAGAAAAAGCAAATAATTTAGTAATTAACAATCTGCCAGTAGATGGAACAAAATTTGTTAGAAATGATGCAGAAGCAGGTTTACAAACAGTCAATGTTCCTTTAAAAATAAGTGATGCAAGAGGGATAGAATTTGGGCAAACAAAAAATATAGCAATACTAGTAGAAGATTCTGATAGTATAATTGAGCATTCTGGTACAGGAACATTAGATGTAAGAACCACAGCAACACAAACTCCAGCAATTAGAGTTAAAACAGCATCTGTAACAAACAGCGTAGGTATTAACAATCCAACACCAGCTGAATCATTAGATGTCACAGGTAACATTTTAGCAAGTGGAACTATAAAGACATCTCTTACAACTAATTCAACTAGTAGTACTACTGGTTCTATAACAACTCCTGGAGGTTTAGGTGTAGCACAAGATTTACACGTTGGCGGAACATTAACAGTTAATAGTCAAATTACAGCAGAAAATATTATTCCTGAAAATAACGGCACACATAATATTGGTACTGCAAGTTTATTTTATGATAACTTATATGCAAATAGAATTACAACAACATCAATTCAACCAAAAGCAGGCTCTAGTTTAGCAATAACTGCAACACTTACTGGTACCGCCACAAGTGCAGGAAAACTTAATAGTGCTACAACATTTAGATTGGATGGAGATGTTACTGCTGATAGTTTCACTTTTGATGGACAAACCGGCGGCACAACTAAGACTTTAGCAAATAGTACTATTTCACCAGCTTTTATTACAAATAAACCATCAATACCAGCCCCTATAGTAGGCACAGATGAATTGCTAGTGACAAGAGGAAGCACAATATATAAAGCTTCTCAAAGCGATATTGTTGGAAGTATACAAACTATTCCTGTAGGAACTGTTGTACCATTTGCTGGCACAACCGCACCAAGTGGATGGCTTTTATGCGACGGTAGTTCTCAATTAAGGACAACTTATGCAACACTATTTACATCTATAGGCACAACTTATGGTGCAGATACAAGCCAAACTTTTAATCTGCCTGATTTAAGAGGTAGAGGTGTTGTAGGTGCATTAGGTTCACCATCATCAAATAATAACAGAATAACAGCAGGTACAGGTACTTTAGGTGGAATAAGTGGTAATGCTACTAACACAATTACTGCCGCTAACTTACCTGATCATGAGCATGATTTAAAAAGTGATACAAACGATCAATTTTATGTAACAAGTACAGTAGGCGGGCTATCTGGTACAAATACTAGTGCAGGAGGAGCGGCATCTGATGGAGCAAGTGGAAGTAAAATGTCTACATCTGGTGGATTGACCAATGCAACAAACTCTGCGTTAGATACAACAGATCCATTTGTAACATTAAATTATATTATTTACACTGGAGTGATAGTATGAGTTATAGACTGAACAAAACAGATGGTACTTTACTTACAGAATTAATTGATGGAAAAATTGATAATACTAGTACAGAACTAACTTTTATAGGAAAAAATTATCAAGGATTTGGTGAATTTATAAATGAAAACTTTATAAAACTTTTAGAAAGTTTTGCAAATGTATCTGCTCCTAGTAAGCCAATTAAAGGACAGTTATGGTTTGATACTACGAACAATAGACTAAAAGTTTTTGATGGTGTAACTTTTAGAAGTACTGATAATAGTGTAATATCTACTACAGCTCCTTTAGAAAAAATTGAAGGTGATATATGGATAGATAGTTCAAAAGATCAAATGTATTATTGGACAGGAAGTGAGTGGATTCTTGTTGGTCCTGTATATACAAAATCACAAGGATTGAGCGGATTTAAAGTTGAAACAGTCAAAGATAATTTTGCACTTGATAAAACAATCTTAAAATTATTTGTTGCAGGTGTTCCAATTTTAATCATAGCTAAAGAATCTTTTACTCCTGGAGCAGAAATAACAGGATTTACTAATTTACGAATGGGTATCAATATTAACAGTGCATATAGCACTTTTGTTACTGAAGGAATAGCAGATAAAGCATTAGCAATTACAGATCAGTTTGGTACAGCGTTTACGATTAATGATTTTGTTAGTTCAACTGATTCCAATGGCGATACAATGGCAGGAAAACTGCACGTAAATAATGATCTTGGTTTAATAGTTGGTAATGATTCTGATCATACATTAAAAGTATCAGGAGATACAGTTGAACAAATTAATAACATAACAAGTTCAAATTATAAATTGAGTTTGAGAGATAGTGTAGGATCATATGCCGCACAATATTGGGACGCTGATAACAAAAGATTAGGTATTTTAAATGTCACTCCATCAAAAACACTAGATGTTAACGGTGATGGAAGATTCTCTGGCGATTTAAGAATAGAAGGAAATTTAACCGTAGGAACAGTTGTAAATGAATCAGTTACTTCTTTAAGAGTAGCAGATAAAAATATTCAACTTGCAATACCAGACGATAGTTCGTTATTAGATAGCACAAGTGATTTTGTAGACGATGCCGGTCTTTTAATTGAAACACAAGGCGGAAGCATAAAATGGACTTATAGGGTAGCCAAGCAAGCATGGACTACAGAAGATAATATCAATATAGATGATGACAATGGTGAATTAATGATTGGTGGCGATACTGTGCTAACTAAAACAGCTCTTAGTTCAACAGTTACATCTGCACCGGGTTTGATTAACATAGGTAGTTTAGCATCTATTACTGTTGATAATATTACAATAGACGGTGATAGAATTACAAATGCTACAAACGGTATTGATATAAATGCCGCAGGAGCAGTAAACTTAATTACACAGCAAAAAATAACAAATGTTACAACAGCAGTAAGTGCAAGAGCAGTATCAGAAAATCCATTGTTAACAGAAGATGCAGATAGTACAGTCGCAACAAAAGGATATGTTGATACCGAACTAGGCTCAAAAACATTAGTTTTTGGTTTAGATGTTACAGGATTAACAATTACTGTAAGTAGTAGTGCATCTGACAATAATGATGTCAAAGCAATACTTACATCTTTAGTAAATCCAGTAACTATTCCAAACGGAACACTTGCATTTATTCATGCAAGTTCAACAGCAGTTTCAGGAACAGATACTGCTGACGTTAATAGTCAATTAAACAAAAGCTTTCTTGCAGTAGATAGCGGTGGTACACAAAACGTTAGTGTAATACAAGACGTTAGTGTTGGAGCTGTTCCAATATCAACAACATTCAATATCACTAGATATACAATGAAGTTTAAAGTTATAGCGGGGGTTTGGTCACATGAAGTCACAACTACATATACTCCTTAAACAAATAAATACAATAGTAAAACTTGAGGAACATCGATGGCATACATAATTAACAGGTTTAGTGGAACCCAATTACTATCATTAGAAGATGGTACTGTAGACAATACAACTGATTTAAAATTAATCGGAAAAAATTATAGTGGATACGGAGAAGCACAAAATGAAAACTTTTTGTTCTTACTTGAATCTTTTGCAGGATCCACTAGTCCTTCTAAAGCAATAAGTGGACAGGTTTGGTTTGATAGTTCAGTTAATAAATTAAAATATTACACAGGAAGTGCTTGGAAAACAGCAGGCGGTGCAGAAGTAAGTAGCACTGAACCAGCAGGACTTGTTGAAGGAGATTTATGGTATAGTAGTAATACAAATCAGCTTTATGCAAGAACAAGCACAAACGAATTTATACTAGTCGGACCTCAAAGTGCTGGTAGCGGTACAACACAATTATTAAGTACAAATATTAATTCTACACCATCTGATGTTGCAGTGCCATGTATTTTGGCATTAGTTGATAATAATCCACTGTATGTTATAAGTGATACAACATTCACACCAAGTGCTACACAGCCTGCGACTCTTACATCTTTTGATGTGCCAGGACATTTTCCAGTTATCAAAAAAGGAATAACTTTAATACGTACACCTTCAACAGGAATAACTGGACCTGATGATGATACAGTAGTGCCAGTATATTGGGGAACTGCTTCTAATGCTTTAAAATTAAATGGTTTAGAAGCATCGAATTTTATAAATGCCGCGGCCGCAGGACAGTCAGTAAATATTGCAGATGATGCTGGTATAAAAATTGGAGATAGTTTAGACTTACAATTACACGTAACAAATGGTAATGAAGCAACAGTTTCTAATTTGATAGGAAATGAAGTTAAGTTTCAAGCATATACAGCAGGCTCTGGACTAATAGAAGTTGCAAGAATTGAAAATAATGACGGAGGACAAACAGGATTCTTTCCATTTATTGATAATGCATATGTTCTAGGTGATACAACCAAAAAATGGAATAACGTTCATGCTACAACATTTACAGGAACAGCAACACAAGCTACTGCATTAATGGTAAGCTCATCAGCATTTAGTGCAGACATAGAAGCAACTCCAAGCACAATTCCTGCGAGAGATTCTAATGGAAATATAAAAGCAAATGTTTTTACAGGTACTGCATCAAGAGCAAGATATGCGGACATTGCAGAAAAATATACCACACCTAATGAATTAGATCCTGGTACAGCGGTTGCAGTATCACTTGATGATGATAGTGAAGTTTGTCCTGCTAAATCAAGCGATATGTGTATTGGCGTAGTGAGTACAAATCCAGCAGTTATGATGAACAGCGAAGCTGAAGGTCAATATATAGGATTAAAAGGAAGACTACCAGTAAAAGTTAAAGGACCAGTTACAAAAGGACAACCAGTTTATGCCTGGGAAAATGGAGTATGTACTGTTACAAAAACATCGGCATTAGTTGGAATTGCTCTTGAAAGTAATGACTCAGCAGAAGAGAAATTAGTTGAATGTGTTTTAAAAACATAAGTATATTAAAGGTAAATTTTTATGACCAATCAAATAATATCAGCCGCACGTTATAACAACTTACAAGCAAGAGTAGGAAATTTATTAGGTGTTGGAGGCGGCAACATAGGTTATAATCAAGCGGTAGCATCTTCGCAAGTGGCAGATGAAGCTATTGTTACTGCATTAGAAATGAATCAAATTCATAGTGATTTAGTTAAAATTAGGACACATCAAAATGGGTCTGAACCAACTGGTATTATCAAAGAAGTTAATGACAATACAACACCTACGTTGATAACAACAGGAACCTTTATAAACACAAGTAATAATAATGTTGTAACTATAGTAACAAGCACAGACCATAAATTAATTGATGGTGTATATGTTGATACAATTACAGGTGTAGTTGGAATGACACAATTAAATAATCAATTTGGTTTTGCAAAAGTGTTATCTACAACATCTTTTGAATTATATCAAAATTATGATCGAAATGCTGGTTCACCATTTACAAATCCAATAGGTGATCCTTCATGGGGATCTTATGTTTCAGGCGGACAGTTCACACATACAATTAGTGAAGAGTCTTATTATTCTTATGAATCATTAACTACTACTTGTGAAAATGCAAAATTCAATGTAGACTTTACACAAGCTGATCCGGCTGTAAAAGCTACAAGTACAAGAACAACTTTATGGGGAGGAACTGCTACTCCGCAATCAGTCTACCATGAATTTTTAGTAACATGGCCTACGGATAATGATAGAAGAGGTTTTTTTAACGCTGGGGGCGAATTAAGGTTTTCTGCAACACTTACAAATTTGCCTGCTACAGCATCAGAAAATTATCAAAAGTCATTGAATTGGCAAACAATGCTTACAAATATGGCAACAATTAAATTTAATCACACTGAAACATTTAGTACATTATCTAGTGGTACAGGTTCTAATATTGGAAATTATGACTTGACAAGTTCTTATCAAACCGTGTATACTAAAGCTGGAACCGCAGTGTACACAGAAAATGATTACGTAATCAAAATCAAAGCAAATAGTACTAAACAATTAGCAGTAAGAATTGAATTTAATGATTCTGATGTAGGAAGCGGTGGAGCAGACGAAAGAGTAGAAGGAACATTGGAAAGTATATTAACAGAATATAGAGCTACAGGACCTTATGTTGAAAATGTATCTCCAACAATCTCTACTCTAACAGAGTTGTAAGGAGTAAGGTATGGCAGTAGGAACTCCTATTCTTGCAAGTGATTACAACAACATTTTTAACAGTATTTCAAGCGTAGTTGGACCTAGTACAAGTAATGCAGATTTAGGTTACGGAAGAACATTAACTGCCGGTACAGTTGTAGGTGGAAGTACGCCTGGTGTGAGTGATACTGTTACACAGCTACAACAATTTAATTTATATTTAGATTTACAAGGATGTTTTGTTCATCAAACTGCTTCTACAAGTAATGCTATTGCAACAGGAGATTTTGATGTAGGCGATCCTATAGTATATGCTAACATAACAAAATTTACAAATTTGTTGAATTCGTGTACATCATTTAATTCAGCTTCAACAGAATTCCCTACAGCAAATTTTGATGAAGCAAATATGACAACATCAGGAAGCGTTTCTGTATCAAGCTCTAGAAGTTCAGCATGGGGTACAGGAGCAAATGCAAGAATTGCTCATAGAGTAACAGTGAGTTGGGCAAGTGCGGCCGACAGAAATGAGTATTTTAATGCAGGTGGACAGATAAGATTTGAAGCAAGTTTGACTGGAGGTAGTGTTGGAACAACTAATAGTAAAGATTGGGACTGGAATAGAATACTTGCAGAAATGGGTAAAATACGTTTTTGGAAAATGGGAACACAATATAAAACAGAATCGCTAGGCACAGGTGGTACAGGATCGTCATATACTATTGGAAGTATTAGCACTAATACTGCGATAAGTGGCGGATTTTTTAACAGTGCAACAAGATTATACACAAAACAAGGCGGTGGTGTAACTGGTGGTAATCCAGGCACTGTACCAGTTACACAAATATATGATGACAACGAGTACCAAATAAATTTAGTTATACCAAGTAGTAGTCAAATGACTTTTGAAATAATATTTGATGATGCTGATACAGGTACAGGCGGACAATCGGAAAATGTAAATGATCCAATTGATGAACAAGTTGGCGGTACTGTTACGTCTAATTTACTGACTTTTACTCCAAATAGTTCTTTTACAATCGGTGCATCTTCGTATGACGCAGTTGTACAAGTAGCACCTACAGGCACAGTAGATAGTTCTTTATAATATTCACTTTGCATTTGACTTTTTCTAAATTTTGTTATATACTATAACTCGTAATAGGAGAAATCTATGGATGAACGTCTTGAAAAAGCATTAGATATGAGTAATTATATGGTTACTCTTAATAATCAAAAAAGATTATTAAATGAGCAATATAAAGAAAATTTAATTTATTATTTTAATGGCGGACAATTTACAGTTACACAAGATCTTATAAGTTTTTGTCAATCTTTAGTGTCTATGGACCAAGAAGAATCTGTGTTAATTGATGATAATAATATTCCAATTTCTATAGATAATTTACAGGATTTTACAAAAAATATTCATTCTACTTATTTTGTTGCATCTAATAGATATTTAATGGAATACAACAAATTAAAACAAAATAGATCAGTGCAAGGTATTATGGATTTATGAGCAAAGGTATACTACTTTTTGCATTTAATAATGAAAGCATAAACTATATAAAACAAGCTGTTTTTTGTGCAAATCGTATAAAAGAATATTTAAATCTGCCTGTAAGTTTGGTTACAGATATAAACCGTTGCGATTGCTTTGGCAAATATTTTGATAAAATAGTAAAATTAGATCCAGAAACTTATATCTCAAATAAAAAGACCTACAGAGATGGAAGCTTAGGAAAACGTGTATTATCCTTCAAAAATTCTGGTAGAGAATTAAGTTATGATTTGACCCCATATGATGAAACTATTGTTATGGATACAGATTATATAATAGCAAATAATAAACTTGTAAACTGTTTTAATCATCAAAAAGATTTACTGTTATATAATGATGCTACACATTTGGGCATTCATAATAATACTTTTGAATTTAAAAGAATTAGCGATACAAGTATTCCTTTTTATTGGGCAACAGTAATTTATTTTAAAAAGAATGATATAAACAAAATATTTTTTGATTTAGTAAAACACATTAAAGAAAATTATATGCATTACAGAGGAGTATATCAATTTAAAAATACTGTATATAGAAATGATTTTGCTTTTAGTATTGCAGTTCATATACTTTCTGGATATGTTGAAGATAGTTTTATAGGAACTTTGCCAGGAAAAAAATATTATAGTATTGATAAAGATATACTTTTAAGTATAAAAGGAGATGAATTTAAACTTTTATTAGAAAAAGCTGATAGATTAGGTGAATATACATTGACAAAATTTAAAGGCAGTAATCTACATATAATGAATAAATTCAGCCTTGAAAGAGTTATAAATGAAAAATAACTTTACAATGTTAGCACAAAATTCTAATGTTGACTATGTACAGCAAGCATATCTTAGTGCAATGAGTATACGTGCAACTAATAAAGATGCTAAAATTTGTTTGATTACAAATGATAATGTTAGTAAAAAATATAAACAAGTTTTTGATGATATTGTTGATATTCCTTGGGGCGACCACGCAAAAGATTCGGAATGGAAAATTGAAAATAGATGGAAAATATATCATGCAACTCCTTATAATGAAACTATTGTAATGGATACTGATATGCTAGTATTACAAGATATTTCTACCTGGTTTAATTTTTTACAAAATTATGAATTATTTTTTACAAATAAAGTATATACCTATCGAAACGAGCTAGTAACTAATAATTATTATCGCAATACATTTTCAAAAAACTTTTTACCAAACATTTATACTGGACTTCATTATTTTAAAAAAAGCGATATTGCACATGAATACTATACTTGGTTAGAAATGATAACAAACAATTGGCAAAAATTTTATAGACAACACGCCGGTGGTAGACTATATCAAAGGAAATGTAGTATTGATTTGTCAGGCTCTATTGCAATTAAAATTATGAATGTAGAAAATCAAACAACAAATAATAGAGTAAAATATCCAAGTTTTGTACATATGAAACCACGTATACAAAATTGGGAAAATTCTGTGGTAGATAAATGGCAAAATAGAGTTGGAACATATTTAGGAGAAGATTTACAATTAAAAATTGGTAATCATCGTCAACATGGAATATTTCATTATACAGAAGATGATTTTGTTACAGATAGAATAATTACAATATACGAGAAATATTTGGGAATAAAATGACTGCTAAAATAAATCATGACAGATATGTATGTTTCGATGATAATGGTAACATTGATAGGATTGCACGAACACCAGATCCAAACTTAGAAAATTTACTTGTTGATTTTGAACAAGTTAGACAGTTTGCTGAAGGAACACAATCATTACGTAATTATAAAGTCGAATATGACTTTTTAGAAAAAAAATATGTGTTAAAAAATATACAAGAATACTACGATAGTCATGATACTTATAATTTTATATATGAGATTCCAAAAACACAAAGCGATGATACAGAAATAATAATAAAACAAAATTTTAAAGAAAATTGTTGGGAACTTGTTTTAGGAAAAAAGTTTAAAAACTATATAGAGCAACAAAATATTTCAATAGATCCAACTAGACAAGTTTATAGTGTAACAAAATTATATGATCCAAATGTCTTATACAAAACACTTACATTTAAAAATAATTTAAAAATATCATTTGATAGTAAGTTTGAGTTTGACAAAACAAATGTTAGCTTGTATACTGTAAGAAAGTTTTCTAGTTATTATCATGAGGTAGTTAATGCCTAATCAATTCCGTGTTATCGATTACGATATAGTATATCTAAGTTACGATGAGCCAAATGCAGAACAGAATTATGCAGATCTATGCAAAAAAGTTCCTTGGGCAAAACGTGTACATGGAGTAGACGGGTCTGATGCCGCACACAAAGCCGCGGCTAAACAAAGCGATTCAGATCGTTTTATAACCGTTGATGGAGATAACAGAATTAGACCAGACTTTTTATCACAGTCAATTAATTTTGATGAAAATACAGATTTGACTGATAAAGTAATAAGCTGGACAGCAAAAAATAATATTAATGGATTATGTTATGGTAACGGTGGAATAAAATGTTGGCCAAAACAATATGTTTTGGATATGCGTACACATGAAAATGCACCAGAAGATAATCCTCATGCACAAGTTGATTTTTGTTGGAATACGCAGTATATTCAAATGAATGGAGTATATAGTGATATATACAATAATGCTACACCACACCAAGCATGGAGAGCAGGATTTCGTGAGGGCGTAAAAATGGCATTAGATAGGGGTATGCGTGTAACAGTTGACCAATTTAATAATAATCATTGGAAAAATTTACATCGTTTATATATTTGGCTTATGGTAGGTGCAGATGTAGAACATGGCAGATGGGCAATTTATGGTGCAAGAGAAGGACTATATAAAACAATGTGTACAGATTGGGATCATATACACGTTAGAGATTTTAAATGGTTAAATGAATATTGGGACAATAAAAAACTTGAAGAAGATGATATGTTTATAGCTACAGAAGAGTTTGGAGATAAGCTAATAAATGAACTTTTATTACCTATATCTGTAGAACCTTTAGATGCAGGACAAAGTAAGTTTTTTAAAACAGTTTACCAAAATCCAGCTAGAGATAATAGTAAGCAGTTTTTGGATAGAGAGTGATGGAACGCTCTGAAGCTGACGAAATTAAGCGTATTGATAATATTACGCAGGAAATATCTCCTACGTTTTGTTTTGCTAAATGGTATCATGCCAATATATACTTTCAAACAGGTGAAACACATAGTTGTTATCATCCCGCTCCTCATAAGATTGATACTGCACCCTTACTAGAAAATCCAAGTGCTATACACAACACAGCACAAAAGAAAAAAGAACGTGCCGCTATGATGCGTGGTGAGCAACCTGCTGGTTGTAACTATTGCTGGAAGATTGAAGCAATGGGTAAAGATTACGTTAGTGACAGAAAGCAACGTAATCAAACTATTTTCTTTAAACATAGACTAAAAGCAGTAAAAGAAGGTGGTGCAGAGTTTGATGTAAATCCAGAATATTTAGAAGTTAGTTTTGGTAATGAGTGTAACTTCCGTTGCGGTTATTGTCATCCTAAAGCAAGTAGTAGATTTTACCAAGAAATCAAACAACACGGTCCTTACGATATGGTAAAAAATCATAGATGTGATATAGACTGGTTTCAAATATATCAAGAAGATAACAATCCATATTTAGATGCTTTTTGGAAATGGTGGCCGGAGTTGAGTAAAGAATTGCATATTCTTCGTATTACTGGTGGTGAACCTACAATACAACAAAGTACGTATAGACTATTTGATATGCTTGATGCAGATCCTAAACCAGAACTAGAATTAAATTGCAACAGCAATTTAGGAGGAAAGCCAAAGCAATTAGCAAAGTTTACTGATCGTATAAATTATTTGTTGACAAATAACAAGATTAGACGTTTTAAGATGTTTACAAGTATTGATACTTGGGGAAAACGTGCAGAATACATACGTGATGGATTAGATATTGAAGTGTTTGAACGTAATTTAGATTATTTTATGCGGAACTGTGAAGCACCTATGGTTCTCATGATTACATTTAATATTTTTAGTGTAACAACATTTAGAACATTATTAGAAAAAATACTAGAATGGCGTGAAAAATATAATGACGTAGATACACATAGATGGCAACGTTTAGGTTTTGATACACCACATCTTAAAGAACCTTTACAATATGATATGAATATCTTGCCAAAAAGTTATATGAGTTATATGCACGATCATTTGCAGTTTATAAAAGAAAATACAGACGATAATCGTAAAAATGCATTTAGTACTTTAGAATATGAAAAATTTAGACGTGTGGTAGATTATATGGAAAAAACAGAATATCCTTTAGATCGTATAATTCAAGGAAGAACTGATTTTCATAATTTTTTTGCAGAACAAGGTCGTCGCAGGAATGTAGATCATACATCGGTATTTCCCGAAATGAAAGATTTTTTTAATTTATGTAAAGAATATGTTTGATATTAAATTATATAATGATGATATAGATTTAAATAATTTTTATGCTGAAGCTTTTAAGAAAAAGTTTTATAATAATTGTAGTAAAGAAATATTAATAGATTATATTAGAAAATACGAAGATGCTAAATTATGGATATTGTTACACAACAACAAACCAGTAGGCACTGTAGTTGCTCATAAATTGGATGAACTAGGAATTTTAGGAAAAGATGCTTATAGAATTGGTGCTAGAACTTGTGTTTTAACGCATTTAATTGGCAAACAACGTGTTAAAAGTTTAAAAGGTAAAACAGATATACATTATTCTCATGCATCACAATTTTTATTACCAGCTTGTATTGAAGGTGTAGGCAGAGATAAACCTTTATATCTGAGCACACATACAGGAAACGTAGGCAGTCAAAATAAAGTACATTTGTTTTGGGCAAAGTATTTTCATAAAGCCGGAGTTCTAAATAATCCTATAGAACTTGAATATAAAGGCACGTTCCAAACTTTTTGGAAAATTAATGTAGAAAAATTTTATGAAACATTAAAGTTAACAAGATGGCCTGAAGCTGAAAAAGTACTGCCTTTGTTTAATGGAGATTGACCCAGGCTGACCCGTCATATCCTTGAAACTTCTTTAATGTTGTGTTAAAAATTATCATACCTTCTTTGGTTTCAACTTCTGTTTTGCTTGCTTCAGTATGTCCTTTTGCTTGAAAGATTGGAACAGATAAGACACCTTTACCGTTAAAATTTAAGCCTGTAGGATTATCCCAAAAAGCACTTGGTAATGTTCTTCCATCACTTAAAGTTATTCCAAAATCAGTTGGGTATATTTCTAAATCTGGATCTGGCACGATTTCAGTGTTAGCAAAAAAACCAAACCCGCCTCCTATCTTATAATTCGTTCCGTCCCAAGCGTGTACAGCAGATATCATCATACTATCACCTGGATTTATTGGTAACTTATTTGATACATCACCATTTACCGCCATATAATTTATATGTGCAAGATTAGTTGTGTTTACTGGATTAGATTGAACATGATAGTTAATACTATCACCAAATATTTTTACAGTTTCTGTTGCATCATGCCCAATTTCAATAACACCATTATTTGTTCCTAAAAGTTGCGTAGCATCTCTATATCTAAGCATAGCTTCTTTATTTGGGCTTAAATAATCTCCACCAACTACATCGCCAAAATATTCAGCAAGAGTATCAGGTTTGTCTGATTTATCCCAAGCACTTAAACTCAATATATTTGTTCCGTCATACCAACCAATATGTGCTCTTAAAGTGGTATGGGTATGATCTTCATTGAGTTCTAAAATTGTTTTATTATCTTTGTGGTGCTCAATACCAGCTTTTAAGTTGTAATGATGAAGCATATTATGATATTCTAATACACTATTACCCTCAGGAGAAATAATTTTTCCTTTTAAATTTCCGTTTAAATCTCCGTTAGCTTGAAGAGTAACAACACCGGCTTCATTTTTTACTTCGCCTATGTGTGTTCCTTGTGTAGTTCCTGTAACATTTCCATAATGATGTCCAGTTGTATCTCCATTTAATTTTCCTCTAAATGTACCTGCAACTTCTCCAATTAAGTCAAGTTCACCATGTAGAGTTCCATAAAAATCTCCTACAATCCTATCGGCTTTAAATGTACTTGTAGAGGCATCCCATACAAGTTCGTCATCAATAGAATTTACAATACTGCCTTTTAAATTACCAGTTAATAAACCAGTGTTCATATCTAAAACTTTGTCACCACTTTGATTTTTTATACTTCCTACAACATCAAAATATGCTGTTCTTGAATCTGCATTGAGTAATATATCGCCATTTTCATGTTCGACATCTCCTACCATTGGTCCGTATAACTTGCCAAATGTTGTATCTACTTGTAACTGTCCATCTTTATTAACAACACTTGCTTTTACTTGGCTTAGCCAACTATCAATAATTATAGAGCTATCAGCTCCTACAATATCTAAACGGTACGAATCACCTGGAATAAAATCTGTCATTTTTTTCTCCTATATTATATTTATTCTAATATTGACAAATGTTAAATTCTTTTGTATAATTACTATATGTATGATATATATTTTATTGCTGACAAAACTATTTATAAAGATCAATTTCGTTTGTTAAAGGAAAAGATTCCTATTGCAAAATTTGCAGATGATTTATTTTCTGCACAAAAAACATCACTAACAAAGTTTTTTTGGACACTTTATCCTGACTTAGAAATAAAAGATAATTTTGATTTTAGTTATACTCCTGATGAATGGAGTCAAGACTATGTACACGTTTTTCTAAACAATGACGAATATGACGGTATTTCATTGATACCAAAAGATGCTTCTATAAGTGCAAAAGAAGTAAATTATAGATTTTATGGAAATAAAAAAGAAATTGACATTGTAGCAAGTGTACCAAAAAAGTATGATATTTTTTATGCAGACACGTATGAAGATTATGCTAACGCATTAGTTACAGCAAAGACAGATATGTTCTGGGTAGTCCCTCCTCATATAGAACTTTTAGATGATTTTAAATTTGATACATATTTTACCCACCATAATTCTTTTGACAGAAAAATAAATCATGTGTTTTTAAATGGAGAACACCATGATGGTGTTGTATTATGCAGTAAAAAATCAAGAATAAGTGCAAGAGAATGGAAGTTTATGTTTATTGCACACAAAAAAGAACATAATAAAATTGTTAGCAAACCTAAACCATATGACATTGTTTTTATCAGCTATGAAGAACCAAATGCTGATGAAAATTATAAACGTATTCTAGAACGTTTTCCACAATGTAAAAGAATACATGGAGTGAAAGGAATACATCAAGCACATATAGAAGCGGCAAAATTGTGTAACACTCCAATGTTTTGGATAATAGACGGTGATGCTGATATAGTTGAAGATTTTAATTTTGATTATCAAGTTCCTGTTTGGCAATGGGATCATGTACACGTATGGCGTAGTAGAAATCCAATTAATGGACTTGTATACGGTTACGGTGGAGTAAAATTATTTCCAAGAGAACTTACTGAAAATATGGATGTATCTAAGCCAGACATGACGACTAGTATTAGTGCAAAATTCAAAACAATACAACAAATATCAAATATTACTGCATTTAACACTGGTGAATTTGAAACTTGGAAAAGTGCATTTAGAGAATGTTGTAAGCTAAGTAGTAAAGTTATTGATAGACAAAAAGAAGCTGAAACTGAAACACGTCTAAAAATTTGGAGCAGTGTTGGTAAAGATAAGCCGTATGGAGAATATGCTATTAAAGGTGCTAAAGAAGGAACTATGTATGGAATTGCTAATAAAGGTAACATAGATGCTTTGAAAAAGATAAATGACTTTGATTGGTTAAGAGAAAAATTTAATGGACATTTATAAATTATTAGATAGATTTGAAGTTCTTTATCCTGCTGATGAACGTTTTGCAAATCTTAGGCGTGCATATATTGATCGTGATATTCTTAGTCTATTTCGCCTTATTGATAAAGAGGAATTGCGTAAAGCAGTAGTAGAAAAAAACATAAACAGTGTCTTTAGATGTGTTGATAATAAAAGAACAGTTGGCGAAATAGAAGATTTACGCAAAGCAGTATTAGAACATAATCTACACGCTTTGTTTAGATTACTACCGGGCAATGATGATTTACGTAAAGCAGTGCTTGACGATAACTTACACAGTATTTTTAGACTAATAGAAGATGAAGATTTAAAAGGACTTATCCTAAATGATAATATTTTTAGTTTGTGGAGAATTATACAATCTTATGTAGATACACATTTTGTATATGCTTTCAAAACTTTGATAAAAGAAGATATTCCATTTGATGAAGACTGTTTTAGCAGAGGACAGCTAGAAAGTAAATTATGGGTTATACAAGAACTTAAAAAAATTGGAATCGATCTTGGAACTATATTCCTTTGTGCAGGGTGGTACGGAACATTAGCAGTAATGTTATTTGAATCAGGTTTGACATTTGAAAAAGTAAGAAGTTTTGATGTTGATGAAAGCACAGAAAAAATAGCAGAAATATTTAATAAACATTGGGTAATAAATGGATGGAAATTCAAGTCAGTTGTACAAGATATACATGATATAAATTTCAACGAACATTGTTATATTGTTGCAAAAAGCGGCGGTAGTGATTTTGAAAGATTATGGGATACTCCAGATACAATTATTAATACAAGTAGTGAACATATAAATAATTTTGAACAATGGTATAATAAAATTCCTGATGGAAAAAATGTTGTAATACAAGGAAATGATTATTTTGAAATCAAAGAACACGTTAATTGTTCCAAAGATTTAAAAGAATTTAGTAATAAATCACCAATGACAACTGTTTTATATGAAGGAGAACTACAATTACCAAAGTACAAACGATTTATGAAAATTGGTATAAAGTAAATGTTAGTATCAAAAAAAGAAACATCGACTTATTCTAAATATGTGTTTTTTAAAAATGGTCAGTATGAAAAGAGATACAAATTTTTGTCAAAATATCCTCACCTTTTTGAATACAATATAGAAAAAATGCCATTTGTACAAAAATATTATAAACAACTAGACATCATGTTTGATTATGAAATTACAACTACTGGAATTAATATACAAATGGACGCTGTGGACCAAATCAATCCAAAATTTCCTAACGTGAAAATTGAAGTACTTGGAAATACACACTTTCATATAGATTTTTTACAATGGTTAAAACTTTACAAAAATTCATTAAAAAATTTGCAAATCATAGGTGGAAAAAAATATATAGGAATGAATGATTGTAAACCAGAAAATTTTCGTTATAATGACGATCAACTTATTTGGATTGATGAAGATAATTTTAGTTTTCATAATGATGTTAATGTTGCGAAACTAAATTGTTTACATGGTATATATACATATTTAAGAGCTAAAAATTATAAAGAATATAATGAAAGTCATAAAATAACCGTATTGGGCGAACGCATATTACAATGTGTAATGGAGATTTTTGATGATTGATGATTTGAATCTTAGAGATTTGCAAAAAGAAAGTGCAAGGGCATTAAGCACTATGCAAGCAACAAATAATAATATTCATCAATTTAACAAAAAAGCTCATCACAATAGTCAAATGTGGTACAAAGCAGTAATAGAATGGTACATTAAACAATATGGAGATCTACCAAGTAAAGTTGGACCTGGTAAGGATGTAAAGTTAGTTAGCGATGTATAGATACGAAGATATACGTGAAGTTCATTTAGAAGTAACTCAAAAATGTCAGGCCGCTTGTCCTATGTGCGACAGAAACATGAATGGAGGCAAAGACAATCCTCATATTACCAATGCTGAAATAACTTTACAAAAAGCAAAGAAAATTTTCAAACCAGATTTTATAAAACAATTAAAAACAATGTATATGTGTGGTAATCTAGGAGACCCTATTGTTGCAAGAGATACTTTAGAAATATTTCGTTATTTTAGAGAACACAACGATAGTATGTGGTTAAGCATGAATACAAACGCTGGTGCTAGAGATATGCCTTGGTGGACAGAACTTGCACAAATACTTGGTAGAGCAGGAGCTGTAATTTTCAGTGTTGATGGGTTAGAAGATACAAACCATTTATATAGACAGAATGTTATTTGGGAAAAAGTTGAAACCAATATGCGAGCTTTTATTGCCGCTGGCGGCAGAGCACGTTGGGATTTTATTATATTTGAACACAATCAACATCAAGTTGAAGAAGCACAAAAACTAGCAGACGAATGGGGCTGTGAAAAATTTATACCAAAAAAGACAGGAAGATTTTTCAGCACTAAAAAAATGACAGGTAAGGAAACTCACCAAGCTATTAATCGAAAAGGTGAAAAAACAACTAATCTTGCTAAACCTACGGAAACAAAGTTTGCAAATAAAGAATTAGAAAAAGAAAAAACTATTGTAAAGCAATTTGGAAGTATGCTAGATTATTATGATAGAGCAAAAATTAATTGTAAAGTCAAAGATGCGGGTAATATTTTTATTACAGCAGAAGGGTTATTAATGCCTTGTTGTTGGACTGCTGGAAGAATGTATAAATGGTGGCACAAGGATCCAAAAGTAGAACAAATATGGGATTATATTGATCAAGCAGGAGGCAAAGGCGGAATTAATGTAATTATGAATGATATGAAGAAAGTTATGGAAGGTCCTTTACTGTCTAGTATTGAAGATAGTTGGAATGCAAAAACCGTGAAAGAAGGAAAATTAGGAGTATGTTCACAAAAATGTGGTGCTAATTTTGATCCTTTTGCGGCTCAATTTAAATAATATAAATTTTTTAATTCAGGAAATGTTGTAAAAAAATCCGTGTTTCTTGACTTATCAAAAGCATCTATTGCAATTCTAAAAGTTTTTTTATTTTCTTTATTTTCATACTCGGACCATTTGCTATTTAGTAAAGCTTTCATACTTTTTAGGTCCCATGTCAATCCTTCATCACTATCCAAGTAACGACTCATTCTTTTAATTTGTTGATTAGCTTGGTTAAAAATAACAGGATCAAATTGTGCCATTGGTGCTGAAAACGAACGTGGTGAAATCCATTCCTGCATACTTAACTTTATCCGATGATCAGTGTTTAATGTTTTACGATAATAATTGTATAAGCTTTCTAAGTGCATCACATTAAATATATTGTAAGAAGTAGCAATTGATAAATTTAAATTACAATCTATAAGTCTGTATAATGTATCTTCCCATTTTTTTGTTATTAAGCCATATCTTACATATTCTCCTCGTTCGTAATGTAAATCATGACTCAATTGCACATCACATAACTCACCCCAGTTACTCAAATAATCTTTTATAATATCTTTTCCTTTGTATTTTCGAATACTACCGTTTGTATGTGTCCAAATTTTAATTTTTTTATTAAGTCCATGTTCTAGCATAGCATCCAATAACTTATGGACGCCTACTTGCATCAATGGTTCACCTCCATTTAAATGTATTTTGTGTATTGTATCTTGATGTTTTAGCATATAATTAATAACATCATCATGATTATTTTCCCAAAAAACTGTGTTTCTATTTCCTTTATCTAAAACAGTGTCATAGGCATCCATATATTTTTCAGCAATAGTTGAACTTAATTCAGGAGTACACCCCATACACGCAAAGTTGCATTTATTGCTGAATAATAAATCAAGAAATCTTATTTGGTCCTTTTTTATTGTGCCATTAGTTCTAACATTTGCTCTAGGAAATCTATAAGGTTTCCAAAAGCTTCTAATTGGATGGATATTTTTTGTTTGTTGTTCATAAAAATTGCAATTATCACAATGCTTATGATAAAGATGTTTTAACATATCTTTTCTAATATTACTAGCTTCTTTTCCGTGCATTATTTCAGTTAAAGAAGTTTTTGAAGAATCCCCAATAGGATGTCTTGAAGCACAACAATGAGATACTCTATTATGTTGCCCTATGTATAGGCTATTGAATGGAGCAGTACACATTTTATTATAATCTTGGACTTCTAGTTCTAAAAGTCTTTCTACTCTTTTAATTTGTTCAGGATCTTTTTTAAATTCTTGCCAAGGTTTTTCTTCAAGAGAAGGAAAAGGTTTTGACTTCTCAATTTCATCTGCTTGCTTGTCTATTAAATTCAAGTATTGAGATCGTTTCATAAATATATTTATGAAGGATTATATACGTAGTTAATGAGTATTCAAAATCTTAAAAAAATTGAACTTGAAATAACAAGCGATTGCAATGCCGCTTGCCCTGGTTGTGCAAGAACACTCAACTTGGATAAATTAAATATACAAAATTTAAATTTTGAAAAAATAAAACAAATATTTCCGGATAAAGAAAGTATAGATGGAAAATCATTTAAATTCTGTGGAGTTCTTGGAGATCCTGCTATGCACGTTGAATGTGTAGATATGGTGGATTATTTAACTAGCTATGGAGGTTATTGTGAGCTTAGTACCAATGGAGGTGTTCAGCCAGTAGCTTGGTGGGAACGTATGGGAAAAATTTCAAAGGAACGTCCTGGACTTGTGTATATACATTTCTGTGTTGATGGACATGAAGAAACAAACCATATTTATAGAGTAAAAACAAAATTTAGTATTGTAGCAAGGAATATGCAAGCCTATGCAAATTATGCAAGTGAAGGTTCTGCCGCATGGATTTATATAGTATTTGATCATAATGAGCACGAAATAGAAAAAGCAAAAATTCATGCAAATACACTAGGCTTTAATTTTGCTACTAGAACAGGAATGAGAAACAGTCTTAAAAATTGGGTGGCTACTATCGCTAAAAAAGACAAAGAAAAGAAAAAAGTTGTTGTTGAAAAGAAAGTAATTACAACAACAGGTAAAAAAGAGCATAGTAAAAAAACACAAGTCGCTGAATTAGATAAATTCATTATGCAATATAAACTACAAAAAAATAAAAATAAAAACTTTGATGATAAAAAGAAAGAAATATTAAAAACAGTAGTGTGTAAATATATACATGAAGGTGAAATATTTATAGGTGCAGATGCTACTTTATGGCCTTGTTGTTTTTTATATGACAGTGCTTTTAAAAATCAAGAAGGTATAATTGATAGATTAAATCAGTTTGAGCCAAACTGGAACAATTTAAATTATCACACTGTGGATGAAATTTTACAACATCCTTGGTACACAACATTATTAGGAGCAAGTTGGGATCCAGATCATGAACTACATTTTGCACGTTGTATTAGAACTTGTGCAAAAAATAAAGCATATCATAACGAAATAAATGTAAATCCTTAGATTTGATTCACGTGTATTTTTTTTCTATAAGTTTGTCTTAAATCCCATTTTCTTGAATTTGGATTCCAAACAGGATCATAAGTATTGCCGTAATATACTTTATTGTGTGGAATATCTTTCAAGCCGTATCCTACACCAATAATTAATTCTACAGTGCCATTATCTTTATTTGCAATATGTAATTTTGGATTATCAGATTTCATAGCAATATTTTCGTGTAGGTATTCTTTTATTTCTTTGCTTAAAAAACATTTACAAAATCCAGTGTTTAATCCATTTGCGGCGGCTTCTATAGCCGCGGCACCTGCTGACATACCTATTGCAAATCCTGCGTTACTAGAATAATTATCGTTTTCTGTTATTTCTAATTTGTCATGTCCATCTGGGCGGAACCTACCTTTTGTTTCAAAAAACAAAATAAGTACAGGTGCTGACATCTGTGTATTGGCATATATTGTAGGTTCATCTCCATCATTGACACATAGCAAATTTATTTCATGCCTATGCACAGGATCAGTTACAACTAAAATACTATAATATTCGTTATTTTGTTTTGTTGGCATTGTGGTTGCAACTTTAATTATAGAATCAATGTGTTTTTGTTTTACAGGTGTTTCTTGCCAATTTCTTTGACAATGTTCAGCAACACTTACATATTGTATTAAATTACTCATATCGTATTTATATGCATATATACGTAGATAAGTACAGTATGACTAAACTTAGCGAAACTTTTTGTATCCTGCCTTGGGTGCATCTTAGCACTCGACCCGATGGTAGTATGAGAGTATGTTGCACAGCAAATGCAAGTAGTGTAGGTCCTACTAATGATAAAGAACATGGCGGGCAAGTTGGCATTCTAAAAGATGATGAGGGTAAACCTAATAACTTAAATGTTACAGATTTTCAAAGTGCATGGAATAGCAAATACATGAAAAATGTGCGTCGGCAAATGCTTAATGGAGAAAAGCCTCCAAGTTGTTTAAAATGCTATAGAGAAGAAGATGCAGGACATAGTAGCAAACGTATGTGGGAAACAAAATACTGGATGGACAACGGTATTGATGTTGATACATTGATTGAAAACACCACAGAAGAAGGAGAGGTTCCGCCACAACTTGCTTATATAGATTTAAGATTTGGTACAAAATGTCAATTGGCTTGTGTAATGTGTAGTCCACATGATAGCTCTGGTTGGATTAAAGACTATAAAAAAATATTTCCTGCTGTAGAAAATAAAAGTTTAAAAGAAACTATGCAATGGCAGGATAAAGGTAGTATCAATGGAAGCAGTTATAATTGGCATAAACAAAATCCTATATTTTGGAAGCAGTTTTATGAACAAATGCCACATATGAAACAAATTTATTTTGCTGGAGGTGAGAGTTTAATTATTGAAGAGCATTATGAAATACTTGAAGAAGCAATTAGACAAGGAATATCAAAAAAACTAGAACTACGATATAATTCAAATGGCGTAGAATGGCGAGATGACCTATTTGATTTATGGAAACAATTTAAAAAAGTAAGATTTCATTATAGTGTTGATAGTATACAAGAAATGAATAGCTACATACGTTATCCAAGTGAATGGAAGCGTACAGAAGAAGTGTTTCATATCTTAGATAAACAGACAGCATACAACGTTGAAATTACAGTAGCTTGTGCAGTTCAAGCATTAAACATTTACTATATTCCTGATTTTATAAAATGGAAATTAGAACAAGGTTTTAACAAAATCAATATGTGGCCGTTTGGTGCCGGTGGTGTAAATTATCATTTTGTTTATCATCCACCTCACTTGAATGTAAAAGTACTACCAAAATGGTTTAAAGCAGAAGTAAGAAAAAAGTATGAAGAATTTTATCCTTGGTGGGAAGAAAACTGGCACAAAGGTGTTCCAATATGGTACAAGTCAGGAAAGAAAAGAGTTACCTATGAACAGTGGAGAAGTGCTGGTTACGGGATAAAGCGTTTACAAGGAATGCTTAGTTTTATGGAAAGTGAAGATTGGAGTAGGCGTTTACCTGAAATGCAAGAATTTTTACTTAGATGCGATACACAGCGTGGTAACAGTTTTGCAAATGTTTTTCCTGAAATGAAGGATATTTTTAATGTCTAGCTATCCTTGTTATTATGCCTTAGGAGGTATAAATTTAAAACAAAAATATGCGACCAGTTGTCCACAGCAATCAGACAGATTGCAATGGATGTCAGATGGTTATTTGCCTAGTCAATATTTTAATAATAAAAATTTTATAAACCATAGATTAGATCTGTTGAACGGTAATTGGCCTAAGGGCTGTGATATGTGTCAATATGTAGAAGAACAGGATTCTGGTGTTAGTATGAGACAAGAGGTTCCAGCTGACATAAGTTATACTGATTTTACAACCGGCATAACAAAGTTTGATGGACTTAAAACAATAGAAATTCGTTTCAGTAATAGTTGTAATATGGCGTGCTTGCATTGTAGTCAAGCATTTAGTAGTGGATGGGTTTCAAAACTAAAAAGATACCAACCAGACCAAATTGATAAAGAGCATAATCTTATACAGCTTACAGGGCAGATGCATAGAGAAAGTAAAGAAGAGGATCTACGCATTGATCTTAATACTACACAAGCAATAGAAATTGCAGAAGATTTGAATAAAAATTTTCCAAATTTAGAAAGAGTTGATTTCTCAGGAGGTGAAGTTTTATATCAAAAACAATTTTTTCCAACTTTACAAAAATTAGCAGAACATCCAAACGCAAAAAATATATATGTAATGTTTCATACAAATTTTAATGCACCGTTTGATCCAGTTGCTCTAAATGAATGTTTAGAAAAATTTGGATCTAGTGAAGTTAAAATAAGTATAGATAGCAGTCCACAAATATATCAATATTTTAGAGGAGGAAGTTGGAAAACTTTACAGGAAAATATAGAAAAATTTAAAGAAGTTAGAACTAAAAAAACAAAAATTTGTTTGGTGTGTACAACAGGTGTTTATCAAATTATGCAATTTAAAGATGTTTTACAAGGACTAATAGATTTGGAATGTGATTACATTGATTACAGTATAATATACACACCTGATTATCTCAATCCTGCACTAATGATGTTACATTTTGGAGAACAAACACTTAAAGAACTAAATTCTGCAATTGGTTTACTTACCACATATTCAAGTAAACGCAGTGATATTTTTATTGCTTATCAAGGTGTAAAAAGTATAAGAAAATATGTGACAAAACACAAAGTTTATGAAAAAGAATGGATAGCATTTAAGGAGTATATTAAAAAAACAGATTTAATATGGAAACAAGATTTTAATGATTTTTTTACAAATTATTATTTTGATAAACTGAACAATAGGATATTGTCAAATGTTTGAAGATAATAATAGCTTATATAAATTGCGTACAGAGATACAAGAAAGTGATTCTACCGTAAGTGGAGATGTAAACGATATACCTGAAAATTGGATTGTAACACGTTTTAGTCACCTTGACATACTTTTTAACAAAAATTGGAAAAGTGTGGCGGTAAATTTAAGTGGCGGAGCAGATAGTTGTTTACTTACATACTTCATATGTAAAATTATACAGGACAATAATTTGGATTGTACTGTTGATATTATAACTTTTACAAGATGTTGGGACACTCGTCCGTGGCAAGGTTGGTGGAGTATACAGGTTTTAAATAAATTAAAAGAAAAATATCCAAATATAATTAGAAAAAGGCACACAACATTCATACCTCCAATTTTAGAACATGGAGTTACTGGTCCTCTTGTTGAGCCTGAATATGGAGGACGCAGTGGTGATCAAATAATTGTAGGTGAATTTAACAAATATGCTTGTTATAAAAATAAATTTAATGCTTTATTTAATGCAACAAGTAAAAATCCAGACGATTCAAGACAAGATAGGATGAAAAATAGAGATGGTAATGCTTTAGATGCGGAATTATTTGAAATAATGCAATACCGTAGAAGATTAGGTACATGGTTTTTACTTCCTTTTAAATTTGTTAAAAAAGATTGGATTGTAGCACAATATCATCTTTACAATATTATTGATTTGTATTATACTACACGTAGTTGTGAAGGTGACTATGACATTATTCCAGGTATAATGGAATTAGAATCATTTAAATACATACAAGGAATGACTATTCCTACTTGCAATACGTGCTGGTGGTGTAATGAAAGACAATGGGCCGAATCTCGTGTTGAGGAAACTATAGAAAAGATAAAAAACGCATGAGTTTTGATACTATTGATTTATTAACCGGCCATGTTTTTCAAGTTACATGGGATACAGGAAGAAGATGCAACTATGATTGTAGTTACTGTCCAATGCATAGGCATGATAATTTTTCACCACACGCAACATTAGATAATTTAAAAGACAATGTGGATTTTTTGTATGAATATATTGATTTACATTTAGGATATAGAACAAGTAAGATTGCAAATATAGGTTTTACCGGAGGAGAACCTACAGTAAATCCAAATTTTATTCCGTTTGCAAAATATTTACGTACAGAATATAACCAAAAGTATAAAGATAAATGGGTTTGTGGATTTGCTCTCACTACAAATGGTGCAATGGGTCCAAAAATGGGACAAGCTGTAATGGAAAATTTTGATCATGCCACAGTAAGCTATCATAGTGAAAGCAATCAAAAATTAAAACAGCAAGTAAAAGATAGAATCCTAGAATTTCATTATCAGGGTAGTGATCATAATTTTACAGTCAGTTGTAATGTAATGTTTCATGCAGAATATTTTGATGAATGTAGAGAATTGTGTGAATTTTTAGATTCACACGGAGTTAATTATGTTCCAAGAGTAATTGGAGAGGAACCAGACAGTAGACCAAGCTTTGCACACAAATATGATGATGATCAATTACAATGGATGAAAGATTATTGGAAAAGAAAAAATGAAAAGAAGAATGATGAACAAGAAGTTACTAAAGTTCTAAGTGCAGTAGGTAAAAAAACAACACAAAAGAAACAATTAGGACAAAATATAGGTAGACCGTGTTGCGGTAGTAGAGATATGTTGTTACATACTGGTGCAAAAAAACGTAAAAGTAATTTTGTTGATTTCAGACAATTTAAGGGCTGGCATTGTAGCGTAAATTGGTTCTTTTTGCATTTAGAACAACAAACCGATAGTGTTTTTCATCATCAAACTTGTCAAGCAAGATTTGATGGCAAGCGTGGCCGCATTGGTAAACTTAGTGAAGGTAAAAAAATAATTGCAGACTTGAGAGAAAAAATGGATTCAAATACAATGCCTACAGTCATATGTCCAAAAATGACTTGTGGTTGTGGATTATGTGCTCCAAAGAGTATGCACCAAGAAAAATATTTGGAAGTATTAGGAAATCATGTTGATACAGGAGTTTTAAATGATTATAACAGGCAATAAAACAAAAGGAATAGCACAAGCACTTTATAATTTATATCCTGAGGCAGAATTTATCAGCCAAAGTACAGGATATGACTTAGCTAGAAAACTAGATATGGAACGCTGTGCAGAAAGAGTTTGCGAAGGAGGACATGAAGTATTTGTTAATTGTAGTGCTTTGTTTAAATTTAATCAAACAACATTGTTAAATATTGTTTACCATAAATGTATGCTTGAAAAACATTGGTGTCATATTATCAATATTGGAAGTACAACAGATAGAGTAAAAAAAGGTGGTAGCTGGTTATACAATGCTGAGAAAAAAGCTTTGCGAGATTACTCAAACACGCTTGGACTTAATGGGGTATGGCATAGCGGACCAAAAATAAGCTATGTAAGCTTTGGAACACTAAGTAATAATCAAGAAAAACACCCAAAGCGTAGGGTAATGGATATTGATACTTCTGCAAAATATATAAAATGGATTATTGATCAGCCTAAAGAATTTTGTATTAATGAACTAAGCATAGATCCTATGCAACCAGAGCATTGGTATGGTTAAAGTACGTAAAGATTGGCCTTTACAAAAACGACCAACATATGGTTGTATTATGCCTATGCATCATATGGCAATTAAACCAGATGGTAGAATTATGCCTTGTTGTATTTTTAGACAAGAATGTGTTCCCGAAGATTTAACAATAGAACACAAAGATCCTTTCAATCATCCTTTTATGAAAAATAATAGAGAATTAGTTACTCTTGACAAACCTATAGATGGTTGTGCAAGATGTTATCATGATGAAAAAGTAACTGGTAAAAGTATGCGTACAGAAGTTTTTGGGTTTGCTCACTCATTTATGAGGATGCCTAAAGATAAAAGTATATTAGGTAAAAAGGCAGTCCTTACCAATATGGATATTACATTCAGTAACGTATGTAATCAAAAATGCAGGATGTGTGGACCGGAATTAAGCACACAATGGTATAGTGATGCAAAAAAGATGAATTATCCTTTTAAACACAGAGGTATAATATCTAACAATTGGTTAAAAACTACAGATTTTAGTAATATTACATTTATGAAATTACTTGGAGGTGAGCCTCTAATGGAGCAAGATAAAATTAAAGAATTACTAGAAAAATGTAATAGACCAAAGCTAACTATACATATTACTACAAATGCAAGTTTAAGGCCTAGCAAAGAACTATTAGATTTGCTTTTAGAATGTGAAGATGTTTTTTATACATTGAGTATTGATCAACATGGTGAATTAAATAATTTTTTACGTAAAAACAGTGATTGGGAAGTAACCAAAGATACTTTAAATTGGTCCTTTGAAACATTTGGGAAAGGAAATACAACTATACATTCAGCAATATCAGTATATAATGTCAATAAAGCTCATGAACTTGTTGAATTTGCTATAGACAAAATGATGTATCAAAAAAGTGTAATAGTTGATGGGCCTAACTGGATGATGCCAAGGAATTTACCAACAAGTATAAAAGAACATTTAAAAGATATTTGTAAAGAAAATAAAAAAAATATAAAACAAAAAATTCCTCATGTAAGTGTAATTAATAATTGTACAGAACTTTATGACAATTTGTTAGATGAATTAGATCAAGAAGGCGATTTTGGAATGTTTTTACGTAATGACACAAAATTGAACATACTACGAAATGAACATTGGAAAGATTATAATCCATGGTTATGGGAAATGATTCAACCTTATATCGAACATACAGATTTAGAACCTGGGCAACTTAATTATTTAAAATCACTTAGATAAATATAAGCGTAGAGGAGAATATTATGGATCATAAACAAATTCAAAAAGCTGTAATTAGAAGTCAACATTGTCAAAGAAATTGGGATCTTTCAAAACAAATTCCACAAGAAGATTTAGATTTGATAGAACACGCTGTTACAAATTGTCCAAGTAAGCAAAATGTTGCGTATTATAAAGTTCATATGATTACAGATCGTCAGCTTATCGAAAATATTCATAGTCATACAAAAGGTTTTACAACTTTTAAAAAAGGTGTAGTTGATGCAGAAACAAATAGTCAAACATTGGCCAATTTGTTAATTGTATTTGAAGCACATAGTGGACATCTTGTAAAAGATACAAAAGTTTTTAGAAATGATGAAATCTTAAAGTTAGATAACAATTTACCATTAACAGAAAAAGAATCAGGAACATTTCTTAGAGACCAACAAATGGCGGTTGGCATTGCGGCAGGATATGCAAATGTTACAAGTGCTATGTTAGGATATGGAACAGGTTGTTGTGCTTGTTTTGATGATAAAGCAATAGGAAAACTACTTAATGCTAAAAAAGGAATTTTGTTAATGATGGGTATAGGATTTAAAGATCCTAACAGACCTAGAAGAGAACATCACGAAACAGGATTTATTTTTCCTACAAAAGCAAAGCAAAAAATCAGAGTTAAAAAGTATTTGTAATTTAACATTAAATACAACAAATGAATCAATCAACGTTTTGCCCAATTCCGTGGCTATTTCAGGCTGTTAGAAATAACGGCGATATAAGAATTTGTTGTCAAGCAAATGTTACAGAAAATCAAGGTGTCATACGTCATAGTGATGGCACACCCTTCAATGCAAGCAAAGATAATTTACAAGATGCTAGAAATGCAGATTTAATGAAATCTGTTAGAAAAAATATGTTGCAAAATAGATGGAGTAGTGAGTGTGGAAGATGTAAACAAGAAGAAGAGTCAGGACTTAATAGTAGAAGGCAGTATGAACAACAAAATTGGCCTAGATTTACTTTAGACAAAGCAAAAGCACAGACTGAGGAAGATGGATCTATAAACTCAACATTAATGCCAGTAAATTATTACGATTTAAGATTTGGAAATATGTGTAATTTAGCTTGTAGAATGTGTGGTCCAACTGACAGTCATACATGGTATGAGCAATGGATTGATTATCACAATACAGACGGGTATAATGATACTCATGGTAGAGTTACACTCAAAAGAAATGAAAAAGGAAGACTTTTTACTAACGATTATGATTGGCACGGCGGTGAAGTATTTTGGGATAGCATAGAAAGTAACATACCAAATATTCAACACGTATACATGGCTGGTGGCGAACCTATGATGATAGCAAGACATTATGAATTTTTGCAAAAGTGTATAGACAGTGGATATGCAAAAAAAATTATTATTGAGTATAATACAAATATGACAAATTTACCCGAACGTGTTTTAGAGATGTGGAAAAAATTTAAGCAAGTAAGGGTTGGTGCAAGTATTGATGGATTTGGACCAATAGTAGAATACCAAAGATGGCCATTAAAATGGAACCAAGCATATAAAAATTTAAAAAAGCTAGACGAAGTTTGTAAACAAAATTGGAATATTTTTGCATGGCTTGCTTGCACAGTTACAGTATATAATGTTTTCCATATACCTGAATTTATGTTCTGGAAACTTAAAGAAAGTAATTTTAAAAAAATTAATTCTTCAAGGAAAAGACCTATTATAACACATCATGTTGCACATGGTCCAAAAAGAACAAATATAAAATTATTGCCATTAGATGTAAAAAATGATTTAGTTTTACATTACAATGACTGGAAAGAAAAGTTACAATTTGATAATGAAATATCACAAGATGTAAAAGATAATGCAAACAAAATTTTAGATAGCATTACAAACTTTGCAAACTCAGAGGATTATTCTGATAATTATTTACAAGAGTTTATAAACTGGACAAAATATTTAGACAAAACAAGAAAACAAAGTATACTTGATGTAGTTCCACAATATGATAAACTATTTGTTTGACTGAAAAAGAAAAGGATGTTATAATAAAATTATGTCTGAAGATCTTAAATGGAGTAATTATGACTTTACCAAAATCCCGTTTGATGACATTGTTCAAGTCGGACAAAGGACACTCTTATATAGAGACATCTTTACTGTTAGTTGGCTCCTTGGGAGATTCTGTAACTACAGATGTAGCTACTGCTGGCCCTACGCAAGAAGCGACAGAAAAGACCATAGACCAACAGAACTCTGTCTCAAAACAATTGAAGAAATAAAAAGGCAAGCCCGTGGTAATGGTTTTAACAGTTTCCATTTTAGCCTCAGTGGTGGGGAGCCTACTTTTCACCCGGGCTACCTTGAAATATTACGTTATTTGGCAGATGATGTGTGTAATACTAATTATACTAGCATTCATATGACATCAAATTGTTCCAGACCGATAAAATGGTTTGAACAATATGTAGAATATGCAAAACCTTTTCATAGAGCAAGTATTACAGCTAGTTTGCATACAGAACATTTGAATACAAAAGATAAAATGCAAGACTTTGCTGATAAACTAATCCTGTGTCAAGAGCATGATGTACAAGTTACAATCAATATGGTTATGGTTCCTGCATGGTTTGAAAAAGATTGGGAAAATGCACTATTTTTTCATGAGCAAGGCATAAATGTCACGTTAAAACCACAATCCGATCCTACTGCAAGTAAAGTAGTTGAAGGATATAAAGAAGAAGATTTAAAAAGACTATGGAACGGTATGCCTCAACGTGCTTATACAGAATTAAAAAGAATTTGGAAAGATAGACCAAAACCAAAGTTTGAAATTCCAAAAGATATGATGTATATGCCTGATGCAAAAGTTCCTTGGCATATGCAAGTAGAATTTAGAGATTCTAAAGGCGATCCGTGGTATATGGACCAAGCGGAAAGATTTAATGCATTTAATTTTAATAAATTTAAAGGATGGAATTGTAATGCAGGATATCAAGGAATAATTATAAGAGAACCAGATGGTAGTATAAAACGTAGTTATTCATGCCACGATGCTCCTCTTGGAAATATAGAAACAGGTTTCAAGTTATTTGATTCTCCAATGCCTTGTATGACAGAAAGTTGCGTTAGTTCTGCTGACAGCAAAATACCAAAAAGGAAAGTAAATGCACTATAAAATATTTGAAAATGTTATAGATAAAAAATTAATTGATGATATTTTTACATTTTATAACAATAGCGAAACTTATACAACAAATGGAATGCATAAAGTTGAACAACCTTGGACTTTAGAAGTTGTACGTAATTTAGAACCAATTTTATCGAATTATTTTGATACAAGTTTAGAAAATATAGGAGACAATATATACAAGCATGATTTTCCTTATTTTCCTCATGTAGATATATCTAAAGCAGGTTATCCATGTTTCAATGTTTTAATACCTATCAAAGTTGAAAATGATATTGAACAAAAATTTTGTGTTTTTGATCAATATGTAAATGATTTTAGTGCAGGTGCAACATGGGTTGGCAAACTGTTTAATGCTATGAAAGAGTTTGAACATAATAAAAAACGTAGGTTTATTTTTAAAGATAGTATTGTTGAAAATAAAACCGGCGAAGATATTGATGAGGATTTTTATGTAAATTATCTTGAATATCGAGGACGTGATAGAAATATGTTTAAATCTTGCAGTGGTGTTGCACTTGATTTTACTCCAGGAAATCTTATTATGTTTGATAGTAAGTATATTCATTGTACAGGCAAAATGAATTGTAAATGGAAAGTAGGTTTAAGTCTACGTTTTAAAGGTAGTTTTGAATGAAATATGCAATTACTGGCCATACAAAAGGTATAGGAAAAGCTTTTGCTGAACTTGATGAAGTAAAAGATAATTTTATAGGATTTAGCCGAGTTACTGGACATGATATAAAAAATAAAGAAGATAGGAAAAAAATAATTAATGAAGCATTAGATTGTGATGTCTTTATTAACAATTCATATAACCTTTATCATCAAACTGATCTACTTTATGAATTACATAGAAAGTGGAAACATTTACCAAAAACAATAGTTAATATGAGTAGTTACACAACTGAAACATTCAAAGACTTTCCTCATACCTATCAAGCACACAAAGGGTCTTTAGATATAGCAAGTTTACACTTAGATCATATGGGAAAATGTAATTGTATTTTAATTAAATTTGGTTATGTAGGTTCTGAAAAAATACTTAAATTTGTTAAACCAAAAACATATATAGATGTAAATCATGCCGCTGAAATGATTTTTCAAGCAGTTCAATGGTCAGATAAATACAAAGTTAAACAAATTACTATTACACCAGGATAAAAATGCAATACTTTGAAGAACTAGATCTTCCTAAATTTACACTGTACGAAGAATTTAACAGTTTAATGTCTAGTGGAAAAATACACTGGCACAAGGATAAGCAAGATCAAATATGTATTAATAGTACTAAAAGAGATCCTGATAATTTTTTACTTGGCCGTTGTAGTTTATTTTATGATTGGGATAAATCATATACAGATGAGTCAGGAAAACTAGTTGTACCACGCAGACAACCACCAATTAAGGAAAAAAATTTTACATATCTTTGCTCAGCATTTAAAGGAACACAATTTGAAGAAGTTTTTAATATACTGAATTCCAAATATAAAATCGGTCGTATTAGAATAATGAATAGTCAACCTAAAACGTGTTTAAGTTGGCACAAAGATGATAGTACAAGAATACATTATCCTATGAAAACACAGGATGGATGTCTTATGGTTATTGAAGATGAAGTAAAACATCTAGAAAAAAATACGTGGTATCATACAAATACCACTGTAAAGCATACAGCAATGAATGCAAGTAAAGAACAAAGATTACATTTAGTAGCTTGTGTACTGGAGGAAGCATAATGGAAGACGAATATTACTTCTATACAAAAAAATTAAATTATAAAACAATTCCTAAAGCATATTTAAATCCTTTTAGAGAATATGTTCAAAGTTTGCCAAAATCCAGCACTGCAATAACAGAAAAAACATCTAAATTTATGCCTACTTCTTTTCCAAATACTTTAATAAGATATTCTCCTAGAAGTGCATTTTCATCAATTGGCAAAAAATTTATACCTTATTTAAATTTAATACAGCCAGTTTTTACGTGGTTTGAAAGCAATGATATTCCTATAACTTTTACCTGGGTAAGAAATATATATGGAAATACAACAGAACGATTAGGAAAAACAGCCTATAATGGTCTAAAAGATAATACTTGCGTTTGGATTCCGTTGTTTGACTATTCAGCAGACCACAAAATTATACATTTGTATAAGGGTAAAAAAAATATAAAACAAATTTCTCCAAAAACTACTTTCATTACTAATACAAAATATAATATTGTAACAGAAAATACAAGTAATAATTTGTATAGCTTTTTATGTGTATTAACAAAAATTAATTATAATGAGATGAAAGCAAATCTTTAATGCAAATTGTATACGGTTTAGTCCGTACCGGTTCTCATTTAGTCGGAAGACATTTAGCCAACAAATACAACTATACATATTTAGGAGAATATTTTAATGGTGGTAATGGTTTTTTGCCTAAATCAACTCCTGAAAATAAAATTAAAACTTTAAATAATAACTGTGTAATTATTGTGCATCCTGATATATGGAATGATAGCTATAGTGATAAATTTTATGATTGGCTATTTGAGCATGAACTACATTTAACCACTACAGATGATGTTGAAAGGCAATTTTTTAGTTTTGCATTGGCGGTAAAAGCAAATTACTGGCATAATTTCGGCACATCAAAGGAACTACAAAATTACACATTAGAAAGATATTGGTTTGATAATTTTAAAAGAAGTTACTTTAAATATTACGATTCATTTCACCGGATAAAAATAAAAAAAGTTTGGACATTACAAGATGCACATAAAATTAAAGATAATGGAAAATATATGCTTACTCAAAAAACTCATAATTTAACCAATGCTCAAATACAAAATTTGTTTACAAATAAAGAAGAAATTTTACAATGGATTACTGAGTTAGACATTGACAAAACAGCATAAGTACAGTATAATATTATAAAATGTCATGGAAAATACTACTAAACTATTAATTAATCATGTTTTTTGCCATGCTCTTCTTATACCAGGAATCGTATATGGCGAATGGTGGATGTGGATAGCAGGTTTTTTCTGGTGGCAAGTTATAGCTATTGTGGCAATAAGTGGAGGGTACCATAGATATTATAGTCATTTTAGTTTTAAGGCACCAAAATGGTTTCCTTATGCTGTAAATATACTTGGCATATTCAGTGGTGCAGGACCAGCTATGACATGGGCGGCAGTACATAGACAGCATCATGCATATGCTGATAGCGACAATGATCCTCATAGTCATAGTGTCAAAGGTTGGTTTCCAGTGTACATGAACACATGGGGATATGATGCAAAAATAAAAAGAAGATTTATTAAAAGATTACTTGCAGATCCTATATTGAAATGGTTTTTTCTAAATTATTTTAAGATTAATATTTTTATTATATTTGTTTTTTTATTAATAAATCCAATGTTGTTAATTTTTGGATATGCATTACCTGTAGTTTTAGCATTTCATGGTTATGGGCTTTTGAATATATTAGGACATAAAGGTGCTAAACCTAATAATTCGTGGGTAGCAAATATACTTACTGCTGGTGAAGGATGGCATGAAAATCATCATAAACGTGCAGGCGATTATCGTATTGGTTGGAAATGGTATCAACTGGATCCAACTGCATGGTTTATAAAATTAATTAAGGTATAATATGGATTTAACATTTGCGGCTATAGATTTAGGTATTAGTGATTTAGAAAAACAAAAAATACTAAATGAAATACTAAATGTTCCATCAGATTATTGGCATTTTAATGAATTTAGAGGATGTCATATGTTAGGAATTTATAACGGTGGTGGAAAACTAGGTGGAAGAGATATAGCAGGAAATACTGCTAAAGGTGAATTTGATTATACACCAGCTGGAAAACTATGTCATTACACCCGTTTAACTTTGCAAAATAAAATATTTCCTTTTATGGATCCTATAGGAAGAGTAACAATATTAAGAACAAAAGCAAATGCTGGTTTGTCTGTACATTTAGATTCAACATTAGAAGAAGTTGGAACTCTTCAACATAAATTTAGATTTGTTTTGAATGGAAATATTGATAAATTGTATTTTATTGATAAAAATAGGAATAAAGTTTTTGTACCTGATTGTTATGATACATATATAATGGATGGTAGTCACGCACATAGTTTAGATCCTGGCACGGAAGAAAAAATTACACTTTGTATAGGTGCTCCTTGGAAAGGTAAATCAAATGTAAATTATGATAAAGTTTTAGAAAATGCTCTGTACAAATTTACAGTAAGTCGCCCAGAAACATATGAGCCTGAATGGTTAGATCCATTTTTCAAAAAATGAAAATTGTATATTTAGATGAATATAAAGATGAATTTTTAGATCATTGTAAAGAATTTTATAAATTAAATGATCGTAATAAAGAATGGTTCAATCCTAGTAATCCTAGTAGCATACCCAATTCGTATACTAAGTATCCTTTGTGGACTTTTTTAATAAACGACAATAATGATTTGATATCGCTTAGTTGTGTGCAAACACATCATTTTCCAAAAAATTGTGCTAGATTTCTTACTAGAACTTTTTATAATCCAAAATTTAGACGCAAGCATTTGAGATATGAAAAAGAAGATAAGACGCCAGCAATGTATATGCTTGAAGCACAATTAGAAAAAATAAAATGCGAACATAGATTTATAAGTGTAGAATTTATAAGGCGTCGAAATTCATTAGTGGAATTAGCAAAAAAACTCAACGATAAATATAATTCTAGTTGGATAGTACTTAATGATTTATATCATACATATCCAGACAGTGACGATCCACATAGTTGGCAACCAGTGTGTGTTTTACAAACCAAAAGCAAGTTTCCACTGAGACACATACCACAGTCAGAATGGGAAAGTATATATGGCAGAAAAGTGTTTAATACAAAAAACTCGTAGAAGTAGAATCGCAGGTACAAACGGGCCTAGAAGGCATCAAATGAAAACACACGGCGAAGTTAGTAATAATGTACCTGATAATGTTTTACAAGAAATTTTAAATATAGCAAATAATTATAAAGGTAATGATTTAGGCGGTGATAATTATCAGATATCACAGCATTGTGATGTAAAAAGTGCATTTACGTCTAGTGACACATACAGCCAAATACTTTTACAACAATTAAATCAAGATGCAGATAGTGAAATTGATGAAACTAATTATACTACATGGCGTACTGATATAGATACTAGTTCTATACAAAAATACTTAGAAGAGACGTTTAAAATGCCGTATAGAGCACGTATAAGCGTCATGCACGGGGGTAATGAATTAAATTACCATATAGATACAGATACAAGTGTGTTATGCCGTGTGCAAGTTCCTGTACAGACAAAAGGAAGTCTTTTTCAATGGAAGACCAAAAGTGAAGAAATAAGTTTGGATATGCATAAAGGAAAAAGCTATTTTGTTAATACAGGTTGGTTACATAGAGTAACAAATGACTCTGAGAATATTAGAATAGTTTTAATATTCGGTGTAGACTATAACAATTTGCCTAACAAAGAAAGCTTGTTAGTTTGACTTATGTAGTAAAAAATGATTGGGTATTTGATACCAAATTATTAAAAGCAGAATTATATAAATTATTAGAAGAAAATAAGATAAACAATCAAAGGCAAGGTAGTTTGCATGGATTGTGTTTAACTTCTCAAGACGGCAGTTTATATAATGGATTCAATTTTAATGTTGGTATACAAGATCCACCATATGATCAACAAGATAAACAAGACCCGAATCCTAAAATTTATTTTGATTTAGAATATGCTAAAGAACATAAAATATATCATATGCTTGATTATAATATTGAAACTAGGGCTTGTAAAAGCATATGGAAACAAACAATAGACTTTTTATATGATAAAGGAATGAATCCACGCAGAGTAAGACTTTCTTACCTACCGCCAGAAGGTGTTATAAACACGCACAGTGATGGTGGAGGATATAAATTTCATATTCCAATAATCACTGATGGCACGGATTTTGTGCATGGCAATAAAACCTATACTTTACAAGAAGGTGGCAGTTATCTTGCAAGTGTTAATCCTTATCATTATGTAAAAAATAATGGCAACACAGACAGATGGCATTTAGTTGCTGATGTTTGGGACACAGTAGGTAATTTTAGTATAGGAAAAATAGATCAAGATGAATTTGATAATGAAAAACTTAATGCAAAGTTATGGCGTGATTATGTTAACGGCAAGACAAATGAACCAAAAAAAATTTTATTAGGAGCTAAAAATTAATGCAAATGGACGCAGTAAGATATGAAATAGACTTCAACGCAATGACTGACTTAGAAATAAAAGACTGGGGTAAAAACATTGTAAAAGATAACGTAGTACTGGTTAGAAATCAAAATCTAGACGAAGCAGGTATACTCAGAGTATGTGAACTTATTGGTAATGTACTTAAACCAGATCAGTTTTTTATGCATCCAGATTATCCTGGCTTGTTCAGAGTAACAAACGAACGCAAAGATGGTGAAAAAATTGGTATCTTTGCAGACAAAGAACTAGACTGGCATAGTAATGGTAATGGCAGAAAAAGTGGTAAAGAATGCTGTGTAGCTCTTTATTGTGTACGTCCTGGCGAAAACAGTGTAACCAGTTTTTGTGACACAAGACAAGCATACAGAGATTTGAGCGAAGAAGATAGAGAATTTTACAAGCAAATAGACTGTACATTTAAATTTGAAAATGGAACTTTTTATGACCTTGACGAAGATGACAAAGAACTTAAAATGTTTCAAGGAGGTGCAAGAGATTTTAAGTATGGTGTAACTAAGCCTTTGGTATATACACACCCATATGATGGTGATGAAGGATTATACTTTACATTTCATTACATCAGAGAAATGTGGCTTAGAGGAAACAAAGAAGAGAAGTTGGACAAGCAACCTATCTTTGATAAATTGATGGCACACATTTTCCAAGACAAATATATTTGGCATCATGATGATTGGCAACCAGGTGATTTTATTTTTATGGATCAGTTTCATAGTATACATAAACGTAATGCAGTGCAAGGAGATAGATATTTGTATAGATTAAGTTTTGACTACGAAGGCTGTTATAGATAAATGCATTATTATGAACTAGAATGGACTAAAGATTATCAATGTATTTTTGACATACTAGTAAAATATTATGTATCTATGCCAAGTATTTTAGATGATAAAACTCCTAGATTGCCTGTTATTTTTGATAAAATAGTAGAAGGTTATGAAAATCCAATTAACAAACACAAGCAAGCATTATGGCTAGATAGAATATCACAGAGTGATAATGAATTAGAATTATTAATTAGCTTGTTTGACAAGTATAAAATGAAACATAATATTGATTTTTTCACACAATCTTCACATAAAGATATTACAAGTGAATTTTTGCCCCATAGGCATATGCCTGGAGCAGTAAGACGTGGTGTAGATAAAGAAGGGAAGCCTGTAAGTAAAGTACAAACAGAAGCAGTAGGCGAAAAAGGCACAGAAATACAAACTACTCACGTGCAATTTACGTTTCCATTTATAAATGCATCATTAGGAGAAACACAATGGTCGTCAATTTTTGATTTACCTTTTGAGCAAAGAAGAAGATTTACTGAAGAAGAAATCACAGGCAGATACACATTAAATACAAAGCCTGTATTATTTGATGTTAAGTCTTGGCATCAAGGTCGTAACAAAACAAATGATGAGGATAGAGTGTTATTTGGCATTCCAACTTATTTTAATGATGTTGAGGAAGCTGTTAAATACCTAGGAGATTTAAATGAATAAATTAAGATATAAATTTGAAGATAGATTTGCTGAAACAAAAGGTTACGATGGATTTATTGCAGATAAAGATGAATTAAATAATTTCTTTGAACAAAAAGTAAAAGGAAAATTAGGCGATCACAATACTGTTGGAATAGATAGTACAAAACAACATATTTACAATGTTTGTTATGATTGCAATATTCCTTTGTGGAATGAAATTTATAATCGTGTAACAAATATTGGAAATAATAGTGGGGTCAAACTAAATTGGGATGAAATAAAACATTGTATGCGTTTTACATTTATTTGGATGCCACCAGGTGGAGATTTGACTCCACATACAGCTCATTTTTTTAGAGCATTAAGTGCATTTAACACTCCTTTGCGTGGAAAAACAGAAATTAGTTTTTATGAACATATACCACAAGAAGATGGAACTCACAAAGTAGGCAAAAAATTAGAAACACATGAATATTTTAATCCAAACTTTTTAAATGTAAATCGTTACCACGGTGTGGTTAATGCTACTGAAAATGAACGTATGATATTAAAAACACATTTGTTAATAGTACCTTGGCAAAAACTAGTTGAAGCTTATGAAGGAGATAGTATTGTAAATATGTGGGATTTTACTGTTCCTTGGCAGATGCAGAAAAAAGAAAAACAAATTAAAAAACATGGATAATTTTAATAAGGAAGAAATAATTAATCATTCACGTGAACACGGATGGTGGTTACAAAGAGATTTGCAAATGAGTAGAAAGCAATTTATGCAATTCTGCAATCATATTGCAACGCCTTGGTCTTGGAAAATACATGATATGCATGGAGAAGGCGATCTTAACGAAGAAGAAATTGTAGATTGGTCTAGTGAAACTAGATTTAAGAAACGCAGTTTACCCTGGCACGCCGACAACCCCTGGAGTAAACATTTTCAATTTCCTTTACGTGTATTTTATGCTGTAAATATACCTGATCCAAAAGATGGACCTTTAGAGTTTTTAAATCAAACAAAATGGTTTGAATCATTAGAAGAAAAACAAAAACAAGACTTTAGACAAATGAAAGTTCTTGTACAATGTTACAAAGGTAATTGTGAACCTTACTATGATAGTTTTGTAAAAATTAATCCAATTACAGGTACAGAAAGTTTAAAATGGGGAAGCAAAGTTGTCTATAGCGATGTACATGGATTACAACCAGATGAAGGACACCCTTATAATCATTTTTCATATACTATGGCAATAATGCGTGATCGTGAAATCATATCTGATGAGGAAATATCCACTTGGTTCCAAGACATGATAGACAAAGGGCATCACGATATTGTTGAGTTTAAAGAAGGTGATTTACTTGTAAATGATAATTGGACAACATTTCATTATAGAAAAACACTAACAAACCCTAATGAACGTTTACTTTATAGGAAAACATTATTACAACCATGGCAAAAGTATATTGGCTAACAATTAATGTAATCTCTAAAGGAAGTTATTTTAATGACTATCTAACAAATCCTAATAAAAGATTTCAAACTGGATCAGGCAAAAACTTAGGCAAAGATTACTGGAAAATGTATGAAGAAGCATATCTATATGCAAAAAATAATGGACACATTATTTTGCGGGCAAAGGTCATAAACGAAAAAAATATTTTAAAAATATATCAAATATGGAAAAATAAAAAGGTACGTGAACAATGGGAGAATAAAGTAGATCCTAAATATTTTACAAACACTGTGCCTCTAGTAACATATCAATATCCTTTAAGTATTAAAAGAAAAAATAAACTTTTTGAATTAATTTTAACAAGAAAAAAAGTTATTTTACAAGCTGTAAGAGAAGATCACAGAAAGCCTGGAATGATAATTGGTGATCCTCTTAAAGCAGATCAATTAATTAGGACATAAAGTAATATCTTTTACTCTATGCGGTTGTTCTATAACCCATTTTATGACATCACAGCAATATTCTATTGACATTTTATTTTCTGTGACATGAGCAACACGAGGCGAGTCAAAATACCCAAAACGCACTATAGTTGTATTAACACCTTGATAGAACAATTGATTATTTGCTAGGTCTAATGCGGCCTTTTGAACTTGATAAATGTGGGGCTGATATTTGGTTTTATCAGGAGAATTTGAACCAATATTTATAATTCGATCTATACCTAATTCCGCGGCTTTATATAGTAAGTCAACCTGAGAAAATCCATCATGTTTGCAATTTATAAATAAATCACATTCTTCTAATGAAGAGTTTCCGTAAATTTCTTGTAAAGCTAAACCTAAACCACGTCTAGCACCAGTTATAAAAACTTTCATAAAAATATTTATAGGCTATAATTACCAGATACGTTAGAACTGAATGCTTCTTCATCGTTCCAAAGAGGGCTAAAGAAATATTTATTATTACCACCCCATATACTATCTTGATCATCCCAAACAATATCAGTTGATACTGTAATAGTTCCTACCATTGAACCGTGGTTACTGCAAATATAATAAAATGTGCCTGGTTTTGTTGGTGTCCAAGTTACCGTTGCACCTCCACTAGCACCTTGTCCTGTCGCCGCTGGCGATGTAACTTGATCTCCTGTACCTGTTGTTGCGGCAGACTTAATATACATTGGATGTGATCCACTTGAATTATTAGTAATAGCAAGAGTATCACCAACTTTTAGTGCTATTGAATCATTATCTCCTGCAACAGCTCCATTCCTATCTGTGCCATTACTAAGTGTATATGCACTTGCACTATTATTGGTTGCATCAACTGTAAAAGATTGTGGTGAAAAATAGCCAACATCATTAAGCAAGTCACTTTTTGCATTATTAACCATATATTGTTTAACTTGTGCTGGAGTAAGCATTGGATTTGCTTCTAGTATACAAGCCGCCATTCCTGCTACTTGTGGAGATGCCATACTTGTACCAGAGATTTTCATCAATCTATAATTTGAATCAAGTGGTGATACTGGACCTCCTACGGAAGAAAGTTTATCACTTGAATTACTAGAATTATCTGTACTTCCTACACTAATTATTTCAGTGCCTGGTGCATAAATATTTACTCCTGGACCACCACAGCTTGATTCTGCTTTTTGTTCTTTTCCGTTTTTATATGTGTAATCTATATTACCAACCATAAATGCTTCTGTATCATAAGGTGAGCTACCTCTGAATAAATATTCTTGACCACTACCAAAGTTTGCAGTATCATTCCAGTTTGGACCACCATCTACATCTATATAATAAAAACTATTTCCTGCCGCAATACAAAATATAATACCAGCATCTATACATTCTTGTAAGTCTGCATCAACACTTGCTACTCTCACATTAATTCTTCTTGTTAAGCCAACTACAGGAACTACTCCAACATTTGCCCAAGCATTGTTATCACTATTGCCCCATTCTGACCATGTCCAAGAATTACCTCTAAAAACACCCGAAGTTGGATCGGAACCTCTGTTTCCACCATATCCCCAACTTGCATTTACTACGGTAGGATTTATCAAACCAGTTTTAGGATTTATTGGCTTGTTGTTATGCCAACCTTTAATAACATCAAAGCAATCATTTACACTTATTCCAGTACCGCCATCACCACTGCCTTCCAATCCATTTACTTTTACTGAATATATATTTGCATCTCTTGCCCAACCTTGTGTTCGTCCAGCTACTGTACCTGCACAATGACTACCATGACCATCATAATCTCTATTGTGATTGGCACTTTGTGAACCTGACACTCCTGATTCTGCATACCAATCTATATTTCTAATTCTTGATATTCCTGCACTATCGGTGAATTCTGGGTGATCTGTTTGAACTCCACTATCTTGAATAACAACATCAACATCTTTACCAGTTAAAGTATGTTTGAAATCTGCTGAGATAGTAGAAGTTCCTGATCCCCAAGGATCTGATGGTGATGCACCTCTAACAAGTCCCCAATTTAAATCTGAACTTACACCTTGCGAAGTATCTTTTTTCCAAGAACCTGTTTGTACTGCATTCAATCCAATTTCAATGTCACTTCTGTCTTGTGGAGGTATTTGTACATCTACAACTCTACTATCACTTCTAAGTGCAACGGCTTCAGCATCTGTAAGTGCATAATGTGTATTTCGTTTACTAAGTAATCTTGCATTTGCAACATCAACTGTTCGATTTGGAATATCACCTGCGCCAGTTGATGCTATCATTTCTGCATTAAATGCATCATAGTCTACATCTTTTTTAAGTGTAACAATATACTCTTTTTCGCTCATGGAGTCTCCTTAGTGTAAGTCTACCCAAGCACCGTTTGCATATCCTTGGAATTTATTTGTGGTTGAATTATATACCATATCACCATTTGCTGAAGCTAGAGCATCACGTTCTGTTGTTGT
>MDTD01197073.1_pt1 | contig 69281 bp, 38 predicted proteins | sample 811221 | NCBI WGS metagenome assembly MDTD01 (sample SAMN05326646, study PRJNA326480) | marine metagenome | isolation source: seawater | place: Pacific Ocean: South West | collected 2011 | reverse complement strand
TACTGCTTGCAGTATCCGTATTGCCATGAGGGATTGTGTCGTGTATTCGGGTGCACTTTGCGAAGACACAAGTGCAACTGCGCCTGGATCAAATATCAAGTATCCCCCGTGTACACGGTATAATCGCTCCCTCTTCCTCTTCCAGAGGATGGAGAGGTTTGTAGAAGGAGGTGGTTACAACTACCCCTGAAGCAAATTCCGAGTTTTCACCCGCCTAAGGGGGTGCTTGACAGCGCTAAAAAGGGCTTGGTATGCTGTCGAATCAAATTGATTTTCCAGTCATTCTGCATCCCATTGGCGTCTGGACCCGTGAGCTTCGAAACGCTCCATCCGACCTTCACGACAAAAGGCAAGGCATTGCAAACGTTTACACCAACCTTCAAAAGTCACGTCATCTCCGACGTAGGACAAAAAAGAAAAGCAAACGAAGACGCATACTTAATAGATAAATCGATCGGCCTTTATGTCGTCTGTGACGGGATGGGCGGACACGCTGCAGGTGAAGTCGCCTCGGATATCGCGACCAAAACAGTCCACCAAGAGATCAAAGCGGCCCTCTCCACCACACAGCTCGCACTGCACACTGAAGACGGTCGACAGAAGATGCGCAAACTCATCGAAGAGTGTATCCTCGAAGCAAGTCAGGCCATCTACCAACACGCACAAGAGAACCCCCAAAAAAGGGGTATGGGGACCACCATCACCCTCTGCCTGATCCAAGAGACAAAAGCCTTTGTTGGACACGTCGGAGATTCGCGTTGCTACCTCGTCCGCAGTGGAAAAACCTACCAGATCACAGAAGATCATACGCTGCTCAGTGAGCTTATCAAAGTAGGTAATCTCTCCGATGAAGACATCAAAGATTTTGCTTACCCCAACGCACTCAGCCGCGCCCTCGGCGTCCAACCTTCCGTGAAGGTCGACGTCCTTGAGATCGATCTCTTGCCCGATGACACATTCATGCTCTGCTCCGATGGCCTCCACGGATACCTCGACAAAAGCAACATCAACCTCGCGGCGGTCCTCACTGATACACCCCTCGAAACAGCCACACAAAAGATGATCGACTTCGCCAACAGACAAGGCGGCAGCGACAACATCACGTGTATGATCCTTGGTGTACGTCAAGCCCAAGAGACCGAACGCACACAAAGAATACGTTCATCTCTTACAGCGCTACAAGGGCTCCAACTCTTCCAAGGACTCGACTACAAAGAATACGTCAGACTCTTTAGCATTTGTCACGTCAAAGATGTCCCCGCCAACCAGTGGATTATCGAAGAAGGACAGCCCGGCAATTCCCTGCACGTCGTGATCGAAGGACAACTGTACGTCTCGCGAGAAGGTGTACGGATCGCGAACCTTCAACCTGGACAACACTTTGGTGAGATGTCACTGATCGACCACGCTCCTCGTTCGGCATCTGTCGCTTCAGAGACGGACTGCTCTTTACTCTCCATTGAACGAGACGCCTTCGAAGAGCTTATCAAACAAGAACCACAACTGGGCACCAAGTTGATGGGCAATCTCCTCAAAGCCCTCTCACAGATCGTGCGTTCACTCTCGGGCAGACTGATCCAACAAGTACACACACCAGCACCTCCTTCGATAGGAGGAGATATCGCACAGCAGTACGGAGACACGATCGAAATCAACAGCTTCACGATGCTACATAACAAAAAACAATCTTCCTAACCAACGCGAGGATATGAGCATGGATACAACGGCGATAGATCAGGCACTACAGACCCTCAAAGAGAACAAAGATCGCTGGGCAGAGTGGCCCATACAGGAGAAGGTCAAGGTCCTCGACCTCATGCTGCAAAAGACACGCTCTGTGGCCCCTCGCATGGTCGCCAAAGCGCTCCATGCAAAAGGGATCGAGCCAGGCACCCCTAGAGCTGCCGAAGAATGGCTCGGAGGACCGATGGTCGCTGCACGTAACTTGCGCTTGCTTCGACAAAGTCTCACAGAGATCGCTCGTGATGGTGTCCCCTCCCTCGACGACAATAAGATCCGCACACGCGCCAATGGACAGGTCATCGCAGACGTCTTCCCCCAAGACATCTTCGACACCCTCCTCTACACCGGATTCCGCGCCGAGATCTGGATGCAAAAAGACGTCAAACGCGACGAACTTCGCAAAACCATGGGCGTCTTCTACCAACAAGCCAACCCCAAAGGCAAAGTCGCGCTCGTCCTCGGCGCAGGGAATGTCGCAAGTATCGGACCAATGGACGTCCTTTACAAACTCTTCGTCGAAGGACAGGTCTGTGTGCTCAAGCTCAACCCCGTCAACGAATACACCGGACCCTTTGTCGAAGAATGGTTCTCACCTCTCGTCGAAGAGGGCTTCTTGCGACTCGTCTATGGTGGTGGTGATGTCGGCGCCTACCTCTGTCAACACGAAGAGGTCGAAGAGATCCACATCACAGGAAGTGAATACACACACGACATCATCGTCTACGGTCCCGGCGAAGAAGGCCAAAAACGCAAAGAGAAAAACGAACCGGTCCTCGACAAACGCATCACCAGCGAGCTTGGGAATGTCAGTCCTGTCATCGTCGTCCCAGGAAAGTGGAGCAAGAGTCAGATCGCATTCCAGGCCGCCAACGTCGCGACGCAGATGACGAATAACGCCGGCTTCAACTGCAACGCCGCCAAAGTCCTGATCACACACGACGCCTGGCCACAACGTAACGAATTCCTCGACGCCCTCCGCGAAACACTCCGCTCACTCCCCCCCAGACCGGCGTATTATCCAGGCGCACAAGATCGATACAAGACCTTCATTGAGGCCCACCCAGAGGCCGAACAGCTCGCATCAACAGAAACAAAAGACAGTCTCCCCTGGACCCTCATCCCCAATGTCGACAACCAACAACACGATGACGTCGTCTTTCAACAAGAGTCCTTCTGTAACATCACAGCAGAGACCGCGCTCTCAGCCTCTAACGCTGGTGACTTCTTGAGCAAAGCTGTAGACTTCTGTAATGAACACCTCCACGGCACCTTGAACGCCTGCATCATCGTCCATCCAGAGACCCAACAGCAGCTCGGCTCACAGCTCGAAAAAGCCATCGAGAAGCTCGAATACGGCAGCATCGTGATCAACCACTGGCCCGCTCTCAGCTACGGTCTTGGTGTCACAACGTGGGGCGCGTATCCAGGTCACACCTACGACAACATCCAAAGTGGGATCGGCGTTGTGCACAACTCATTGATGTTTGAACACCCCGAAAAGAGCGTCGTTTACGGTCCCTTCACGATGAAGCCAACGCCACCGTGGTTCTCGACTCACAAGGCCGCCCACAAGATGGTCCCCCATCTCGTCGACTTTGAAACCAATCCCCGCTGGTCGGTCTTACCACAGATCATCTGGCACGCCATGCGAGGGTAAGCAGCGTGGCCAACTCCCTCCCCTTCTCCTTGGAAACACAACCCGCACATATACGTCAGGCCCTCACACGCCCCCAAGATGATGTCATCCTCACATACAAAGGAGAGACATACAATCTAGGTCAGCTACACGCGCTCGCGTCGGGCTTTGCATCCACACTCAAAGAGGCCTCTGGCCCACGATGTGTCGCGCTCTATCTCCACTCCCCCTTCCACCTGCTCGCGGCCATCCTCGGTGCCTGGAAGGCCGAGCATGAACCGGTCCTCATCGATCCCACCTCCCGCAGCGAGATCCAGACGATCATCGAACAAACACCGACCATCTCGTTCATCGCGCACCCTTCTCATCTGCCCGACCACACACGTATTCTCCCCTGGCCTCAGACCTCAGACACACAATCCCCACACACATGGAAGATGCCTGCTGTCGAGTCACCGTTTGTTTCGTTCTTCACCTCAGGCAGCGAAGGGCGCTCCAAACTCGTCCCCAAGCTCGGCAGACAGGTTTACGCACATGTCGGTTCAGCGAGTCATATGCTCGGCGCACCGAGAGGATGTCGCACCGTCTCTTTTGTCCCACTCTTCCATATTCTCGGCTTCTCGTATGGTTTGATGGTCCCACTCAGGATGGGGGGCGCCTGTGTCGCGATGGCGGGCCAACCACCTGCAGCGATGAAGCAAGCGCTCCTTCAACATCGACCTGATATGGTCGTGGGGACCGCCATCCACTATCGCTTCCTCAACGCGATCCTCGAAGACGGTGAACAGCTCCCTGACGCGATCTACATCTCTTCGGGTGCGCCTCTGCCTGCGAATGTCCGAGACCGCTTCTTCGAGAAGACAGGTCATCGTATCCACGAACTATACGGTTCCACAGAGACCGCAGGGATCGCGATGCGTATAGGTTCAGCGCCTTGGCGTCCCTACCCTGGCGCTGAGGTCAAGATCGAAGATGAACGTCTCTGTGTCCGCAGCCCCTGGACCCACGCTGATCCACAGTGCCCCTGGTATCAGACACATGATATCGCGGAGCCAGACGGTGATGGGTTCCAATTACTCGGACGAGCCGGAAATATCATCAAGATTGGAGGCAAACGCTTCTCCAGCGCGGAGGTTGAACAGGCGATTCGACAACATCCAGAGGTCGAAGATGTCGCCGCAGTCCCCTATCAACGACATGGTGATGAACCTGCGCTCGCGGCGTTTGTTGTGACAAAGGACGCCAGCACACTGGACGCGCGCGCCTTGAGAGAAGCCCTGAGTCAACAGCTCGCCCCCTTCAAGCTCCCTCGTACGATCACGTTCTTGCCCTCTCTTCCTCGAAAAAAACTCCAAAAGCTCGACTACGCAACGCTTCGTGCGCTCGCACAAGAGACCGCTTGAGCCTCCGTGAGGTGGTTTTGGTGGATGCGTTCTTTCAGAGCCTCTGTACACGAGGGGCTTTCCTTCCATGGCGTACATCACTAATATGGCACACCGGCGAGGTCGGACCTCCCATGAAGCTACTGCAAGAAAAACGAGAAGGCCGCTGGATCGAAAAAGGAGCAACGTATGTCAGAGCCATTGCTCATCTCCGACAAAGAGGTGACGATCGCACAACTCGTCGATGTCGCACACAGACGAATCGACGTTCAATTAAGTGATGACCCAACTTGGAGAGACACTCTCCTCAGAGGGCGAAAAGTTCTCGAAGACGCAGCCTATTCAGGTCAGATCATTTACGGCGTCAATACAGGTTTTGGGCGGACAAGTCGCCGACACATCGAACAGGCGCATGCATCTCTTCAACAAAATTTAATCCGTATGCACGGTTGTGGTGTCGGGCCATTTTTATCGCCAGTCGAGGCGCGCGCGATCATGGTCTGTCGTCTCGTCTGTCTCGCGAAGGGATACTCAGGCATCCGCCCACAGCTCCTCGAAGCCCTCTGTGACGCGATCAACGCAGGTATCACACCAGCCATCCCGTCTTTTGGTTCCGTTGGCGCGTCAGGTGATTTAACACCTCTCTCCTATCTCGGCGCGATGCTCACGGGAGAACGACAGGCTCATTACAATGGTGAGCTCATGTCTTCCGCTGACGCGCTCAAGCGTGCGGGGCTCAAGCCCTTTACCTTCGCGATCAGAGAAGGCCTCGCCTTGATCAACGGGACGAGTATGATGACGGCGCTCGCGGCGTTGCTCGTCAAGCGCACAGAGCGTGTCCTTGCGCTCGCAGAGAGAGCCTCTGCCATCGCGCTTGAGATGGTCGACGGTCGTCCAGAAGCGATGCACCCGACGATTCATAAGGTCAAACCTCATCCAGGCCAGCGTCTCGCTGCAGCGAACATCAAGCAACATATTGAGGGGAGTCAATTTACGACCCACAGTCAATCCAACGGGCGCGAGGTGCAGGATCGTTACTCAATTCGTTGCGCGCCTCATCTGATTGGTGCGACGAGAGATGCGTTGACGTGGGTGACACAGAATGTCCACACAGAGTTAAACAGTGTGAATGACAACCCGATTGTCGATCCGGACACGGCGGAGATCCTCAACGGCGGTAATTTTTATGGTGGTCACATCGCGCTCTCGATGGATCTTCTCAAGATATCACTAGGGAATGTGCTCAATCTCTTTGATCGGCAATTTGCTTTGTTGATTGGTGACGCGGTCCCGCAGCTTCCAGAGACGATGCTCCCACAGGAGTGGGTGCCACAGGAGGAGCAGGGATTGCATCATGGATTGAAGGCTCTTCAGATTACGGTCTCTTCGCTCACGGCGTTGGCACATCAGCGGACGTTGAGTGACACATTGATGTCGAGACAGACGGAGTGTGACAACCAGGATGTCGTCAGCATGGGGACAAACGCTTCACTCAACGCACGAAGTTGTTTGGAGTTCTGTGAGTTAGGTCTGTCTGCGTGGCTGCTCGCGCTCTCTCAGTCAGTGGGGATTCGTGGGGATGAAAAACTCTCACCAGCCGGGCAAGCGCTCGTACATCAGATAAGGGAACATGTACCTCTTGTGACGCAAGACCGTCCTCTCGATCAGGATGTCCAATCGATCCTCACGAATATCCTTCATCAGGTATAGATGATGACACTGTAAAGCTTTACCGCTTTCATTCCGATGCCATAACGTGCTATCCTCACAAAGTAAGTGATTCTCTCAACATAGCTTGCACAACACAACCATGCTCTCACACATCGTCGCATGTCTGGCATAAAGGAACGGTACATGTCTAATCAGCTAAAGATGCTACACTATCTTTGTTTTTTCATCATCGTCGGCTCCACACTTCATTGTTCCAACGGCTCCGTCGCGACATACTGCGAATCCAACAATGAATGCAAAAGCTCAGAGACATGCCAAAACTCCATCTGTATCGTTCGCATCAAAGGCTCATTCTCCAGCGCAGAATACACCCCTCCCCAAGAACCCACCAAAGAACCCACCAACCAAGACGCCGACACACCCCCCGAAATCCCCATCGAACAAGTCTGTGAAGCTGCACAAACAAAATCCTGCTACACCGGTCCTGCAGGAACAAAAGGCAAAGGGATCTGCAAAGCTGGCGTCCAACGCTGCATTGAAGGACAGTGGGGCCCGTGCGAAGGTGAACAACTTCCAGAAAAAGAACTGTGTAACCACCAAGATGACAACTGCGATGGCCAGACTGATGAAGACTTCACGGACCTTGGTGAAAGCTGCACAGAAGGCACAAGCGTCTGTCAACAAACAGGGAATATCATCTGCACACTCGACGGGACAGCAACCCAATGTAACGTAAGCGCCGCAGATGAGTTCAAACAAAAAGAACTCTGTAACGGTAAAGACGATGACTGTGATGGCGATATCGACGAAGACTTCACCAATCTAACCAAAACCTGCGTTGTGGGTACTGGTCGCTGTAAAAACACAGGAACATACGTCTGTATCGATGGAAAAGAAAAATGTAGCGTCGTCGAACTCCCCCCCTCCAAAGAGGTATGCAACGGTGAAGATGATGACTGTGATGGCCAGACTGATGAAGACTTCCAAAGAAGCTCCAGTAACGAAGATGTCTACCTCGGTGGCGATTGCTATGCCGGACTCGGCGCATGTCGAAAGAAAGGTCGCTATATCTGCAACCCAAAAACTTCTCTCTCCCCAAAAGATCAAAGCTTTACACAAATCATCTGCAACGCCACACCCAACCCCAAACAAAAAGAAATTTGTAACGGCAAAGATGACGATTGTGATGGCGAGACTGATGAAGACTTCAAAAAACTAGGCAAGACTTGCAAAAGTGGCGTCGGCGCATGCGAACGTGAGGGAGTGTATGTATGTCGTGCAGATGGCAAAGACGTCGAATGTAAGGCAACACTCGGCATACCTGAGAGTGAGACCTGTGATAACATCGACAACGATTGTGACGGACAGATCGATGAAGGCGTCGATCGAGTATGTTACACAGGTCCTTCAGGCACACAGGGCAAAGGTTTATGTGCCTCAGGCAAGCAACAATGTGACAAAGGAAAGTGGCAACAATGTGTGGGCTCCGTCATCCCACAAAGAGAGCGCTGTAACGGAAAAGATGACGACTGTGATGGTCAAACCGACGAAGACTTCACAAGACTGGGTCATACCTGCTCAGTCGGCACTGGTGAGTGCAAATCGACAGGAAAATACGTCTGCCGTTCAGATGGACGAGGTGTCGAATGCAACGCACTCCCCCGCTCACCCACCACAGAACAATGCAACGGTAAAGATGACGATTGTGATGGTCAGGTCGATGAGGGGATAAGAAGACAGGCTTGTTACACTGGAACAAGTGGTTGTACCAAAAGCGGTTTCACGTACTTGTGTAAAGGACAATGCCGCGCAGGATTTCAGTGGTGCATATCAGGTAAGCTGGGTACCTGCATCTATGAACAAACGCCCACGACAGAAACATGTAATGGTAAAGACGACAACTGCGACGGCCAAATCGATGAAGGACAAACAAACTGCTGCGCAGTTGGCGACACACAATCATGTGGAATCGACACAGGTGCCTGCAAAAAAGGCACGCAACAATGTACTGCACAGAGGACGTGGGGCACTTGTTACGGTGAAATCAAACCGATCGCAGAACTATGTAACGGCAAAGACGACGACTGTGATGGCAAAACAGACGAAGACTTCAAGGACCTTGGTCACATCTGCACATCCGGTAGTGGCGGGTGTGCCGCGATCGGAAAATATGTATGTAACGCCAACAAAGTCGAGTGTAACGCCAACCCACCAAAGCCAACAGATGAAGAATGTGATGGCAAAGATAACGATTGTGATGGCCACGTCGATGAGGAGCTCTCTCGCTCCTGCTATTCGGGGAAAGAAGGCTGCACATACGATGAAACCACGAAGACCTTCAAATGCGAAGGAACATGCCGCACTGGAACCCAAACCTGTAGCGCCGGAGGATGGGGGACATGCCTAAATGAACAGCTCCCAACCAAAGACATATGCAATGGCCTTGATGACGACTGTGATGGAAAAACAGACGAAGACTTCGGGGATCTTGGCAAGAGCTGTACAGACGGCAAAGGTATCTGTAAACGTCCAGGGAGCAAGGTTTGTAAAACGGACGGCTCAGACACCCAATGCAATGCCATCCCAGGAACACCACAAACCGAGTCATGTAATGGCCTTGATGATGACTGTGACGGTGATGTCGACGAAGGCTTCCGGGTAGGCGAAGACTGCAACAATGGAAAAAAAGGCATCTGCTATCAAAAAGGAACCTACCAGTGCCGACTTGACGGTAAAACGACCATTTGCTTAACTCCCATCATCATCCCACAAACGGAGTCATGCAACGGTAAAGACGACGACTGTGATGGCCAAACAGACGAAGACTTCCCTATCGGCAAAACCTGCACTGTCGGTCTAGGAATCTGCCAAAGTACAGGCACCTACAAGTGTCAAAAAGACAACAGCGGAGTGTTCTGCGACGCCAAAGCCGGAGGCTCTCAAACAGAAACTTGCAACGGCAAAGATGACGACTGTGACGGACTTGTCGACGAAGCGCTTCAACAAGATTGCAGCACCGCTTGTGGCAAGGGGCAAGAGACATGTCAAAACGGAAGCTGGGTCAATTGTAGCGCGACCCAACCCACAACAGAGTTATGCAATGGAAAAGATGATGATTGTGATGGCGATATAGACGAAGACTTCAGCAAACTTCATACCGAATGCATTGTAGGGAAAGGTGCCTGTCAAAACAAAGGAACGTACGTCTGTGCTCCCACACTCACAGATGTAACATGTAGTGCCCGTCCTCTCACACCATCCTTGGAAACATGTCGTGATAGTATAGACAACGACTGTGATGGTCAGGTTGATGAGATATGTGGAAACAAGCGCGACTCATTCGCAGTCGTCCAAAATACAGCCGTTTCACCGACCTACGGAAAGCATCGTGGCTTCACAGGAAACCCCGTGAAAGATACCTTCAACCAACACTTTACTCTCACGCCAGCGACAGGGATTTCATGCGCAACACACCCTCTGTTCGCGTCGGTCAAAAACATCTCACTCGCGTCCATCTCATACAGCTGTGATGGCGCAAAATACAGAATCAAGATGCGCAGAGGAAGCGCTCTCACAAACAGACCCACCTCCTCAGACTTCAGCGTGGTCGTGCCAGGCAAAAACAATAACGAGGTGTGGGCGTTGGTGACATGCACCAAAACGAGCTGTAACAGCACTCTCTCACATGGAAGTATCACGGTCACGCGTGAATCAGCAGGTGTATACATCACCAACACCTCTTACTGTCAGTCCGGTCAGCCCTACTTTGCGACCATCTATAACAGCAACAGCACGATGTACGTAATGGTGGGGTATGCAAACGTCAATGGGGTAAACAAATGCTATGTCCGAACATTGAATGCTTCAGGACAACCAACAGACGCATCTTTCGCGGTGTGGTTCCCAAACAAAGCGCTCGCTGCATGGGCAACGGTCAACGAACAAGGATCGCTGCGAGACTCTCAGACGTTTGACCAGACAACTCCTGCGGTCTTCTCCAGTCAGCTCAACTCTACCTGGAAAGTCCCCCAGATCACCTTCCAAGGATGGGGTGGCGCAAGCGCAGTCCTGATCAACGCCATCCCCAACACAAACACTACCAGCCGTACATTCGACATATCTGCAACGATGGAGCATCGTGCAAACGGCGCGTACGGCATCACACACAAAGTCTCCACCTCCACACAGACACGTAACGCCTTCCATATGTTGTTTGTCCAATAGAGAATATCAGGGGTAAGGTGTGACGATCTCGACGTTCAGAAAGCAAAACCCCGAAGCGCTCTGTTGTGTGCCCGTTCCAGATGAGAACAATGTGGATAACGCAAATGTACAACACGTCTGAAAACTTCCGCCATCATCGTCACGAATCTCGATGTTGGTCCCCGAGCTGATCTGTGTTGCAGTATAGGTCAAAAGGATGGAGGCGCCGTTTTGGTCTTTTGTATCGATGGGACGATTACATGTATCAACGACAGGGGATGTTTTTCCCATTCCACACGCACTATCCCCTGGTGAGCTTTGGAAGCACACAAATGGATCCACCTTAAAAGGCGAGCTTGTATCGAAACAAGTCGAGTTTGCACATGGCACCTGAAAACGTTTAATACGAATGGTGTAAGATTTTTCAGGCGCTTTACACGTCCCGGCCTGACAGGTCTCTGGTGCGTTACAAGCACCACATGAGTCACCACATCCATCATCCCCACAGGTCTTACCATTGCAGTTTGGTGCGCAGCACTCTGTTTGCCCACTTACACAGCTTTGATTGGCAGCACATAGGACATCTTCCCAACGAAAACATCCAGCAGGGCCTTCTTTGCAGCGTTGAAGCGTCTTGTTGTCTTTGCACAGAGCCGCCCCCGCCGAACAATTTGAAACACATGAGCATTGACCATTTTGACACTGCGCACCTGCGGCGCAGCTCCCACACTGCCCACCACACCCGTCATTGCCACACTCTTTGTTACCACACTGCCGTTCACAACAGCTCCCCACTTGGTTACAAATCGCACCTACATTGCACGCGCAATCTTTGTTACACGTTCGACAGTTTTCTCCTAGGTTGTTCTCGCAAGAGCCATTCCCACACGCAACACCACACCCTCCACCCGGCTGACATAACCGTCCCTCTGGACAATTACAGTCATTTGGACAGTTCTCACAATGTTCACCATTTGCGTGTTCACATATCCCGTTGCCACACACCCCTACTTGTTCATCTTTTGGAGTTTGGCGTTCGGCGGGAGGAGCGTTATCAGGATGTCCGGCATCAGTCGGGATGGAGGCAGGATAACGGCAGAGACTATACCAACAGATTTTTCCGGTAGGACAAGGTGTTGTGGCGCTACAAAAAGCAGCGGGATTGCCCAATGAAAATGTCGCGGGGTTTTGGCAGGCTACCATCAACATGGCGAGACCGAGAACACACAACCCCACGTAACGAAAACATCTTCTGAACATCATCACTCCAATACAAAAAACCACAGACACCAAGTCACGTATATTGTCGTCCTATAGGTCGATTGAGGTGCTTCTTTTTTTCCAAAGTGTAGAGACTTCACTTTCGACGGATCCACACAGCGTTGCGATCTGACAAGTCGAACTTTGTGATGTTTGTCGTCACATTTGAGAGATCCAACGTTTTTGCACCACATTTATCAAACTTGCCACCACCATCGTCATCTCGAAGCTCAACCCTCACACTTCCAAGCGTGTTGATAGGGACAGTAAACTCCCATTTGATCGTCTTCTCAATAAAACATGTGTCTTTCGAAACAGGAGAGTGTTGATTGGCAACAAATACATAGGGATCAGCAAGAGCAAAGAGACCATCCCCACATGCAACACAAGGTACCGCAAATTTCTCGACGATAAACGTCCTGGTCGCTGCAACACATTGTCCAGCCTGACATATCTGCCCTCCAGGACAAGCCCCACATTGTCCGCCACATCCATCATCCCCACACACTTTGCCATTACATTGCAGCGTGCAGCACTGACTGTTTACGGTTGAGCAAACCTGTCCATTCGAGCATGGTGTACTATCCCAATGATAACAACCGTCAGCGTCCTTCTTGCATACCCTGACCGCGTTGAGATTCCCATTACAGGTGAGACGCCCTTGTTGGTTGCACTCATCCTGGCACTCACAGAGTCCATTGACACATGACTTTTTGCCAACGCACTGGCAATCCTGAGGACATGTATTACAGTCTTCATTGGCGGTTGGATCACATGCACCATCACCACATGATGCCCCCCCACATGTTCCGGATTGATCGCTTTTACATGTCAATCCCCCAGGACAGGGACAATCCGCCTTGCAGGTCCAACAGTTTTCACCTTTGCCGGTCTCACACTTCCCATTCCCACAAGCATCAACGCATTTTCCGGCAACACAGGCTTTGTTTCCACATCCACAATCCGCCGCACAAATCTTGCAATCCTCTCCTGCGTCAGTGTCACAGATAGAATCCCCACAACGCGCTGGCGTATCACACTTTCCAGATTGACAAACCTTATTCACAGGACACATACAATCAGAAGGACAACTGTCACAGTCTTCGTTGTGGACATTTTCGCAGATACCATTGCCACACGTCTTGATGCACGCTCGTTTCACACAAAGAAACGATGGCAAACAACTGCAATCATTGGGACAATTCTCACAATCCTCCCCAAGACCACAAGCCCCATTCCCACACACTTCTTTCTCGTCCACGACACTTCCATCCCCACCCCCACCATCCAAACTAGGCTCTGTCGAGTAAGGTTCAGAGGAGCGCTCTATCCCATACTCAGGGACATACGGGAGGGTACACAATCCCTTCACACAGGTCTGACTCCCACCGCACTCTTGGTCCGTCAAACAGAGACGGCTCGAAGGCATCTGAAACAAACGTGGCTCTCCAGAGCAAGACAACCACAAGAGCGATGACAGAAGCAAACACGCCACTCCCCAACGCAACACAACAAACCTGTCCAAAATCATCCTCCTTCTGACGAGCCGGGTTCAGTCCTTCGACCCGACAAAACGACTCTCTCCACGAGAGAATAAATGTAAGTATAGCCAGAACAAGGTGATTCGTAAACAAAGAGGAAGATATTTCTATGAGGAAGAGGGGAAAGAACACAGACGCAAATCAACGGATATTGCAGGATGTATGGTGTTACTCACTTGGTCACTTTGAGTTTGATATCGATGAAGTTATTGGAAAAGGTCGTCTCACTTGTGTAGCCAGAAAAGTCGCGCCACCAAGAAGCGCAAACTGTTGCGCTGGAACTTCCATCTTTATCCAACACGGCGATCGACATCCCATTCAGGCCTGCCGGATCAACGCCCGTGACACCTTTCCAGTTTACCTGGACCTCCTTATCACACTCCATATTTTGCCGGGTTGGCATATAAAACTTTTGGCCATTTGAGAGCTGAACACTCACGATCACATCGGGACGTTTGTCACTTGAGTTCCCACGATAATCTCGACACAAGGCATGACGACAAGGGACCTTAATACTGATGATCTCCAATGTACGCGGACACAAGCCAGAGAAACAAGTCCCTCCACCTGACGAGCACGAACCACATTGGCCACCACAACCATCACTCCCACACTCCTTCCCAGAGCAAGTCGGTGTACAACATTGACCATTTACACAAGTACGTCCACCCGAGCAAGACTTCTCCGACCAATAACGACAACCACTGGCGTCTGCGAAACATTCTTCGTACTTTCCATTACTTTGGGGACTACAGCGAAGCTCTCCGACGCTGTTGCACTCATGTGTACATTGGCACTGCCCTGACACACAGTTCGCCTTACTCGAACAAGCCCCACATGACCCACCACAGCCATCGCTACCACAGACCTTGCTCCCACAATCACAACATACCCCATCATCCTCACAGGTGTTTTGGCATGTTCCTGTCTGCCACACACGACAGCCAGAGGCGTCGAGCAAACATCGACGATAGCCTTTTCCTCCGGTGCACTCTCCATCTCCCAAGGTGCATTCGTGAGTACACTCACATTTGTTTGTACCCGTGTCACACGTCGTCGCACCAGAGCAGCTCCCACACTGTCCGCCACAACCGTCATCACCACACTCTTTGCCTGCACATTGCTTTACACAGACACAAGACCCTCCCGAACACGCCTGTTTGTCATTACACTTACAATCACTCGCACAAGTCGAACAATTTTCTCCTCGATTGGCATCACATTGATTGTCCCCACAATAAGGAAGACATCCCCCACTTACAACGTCGCAATATTGCTGTGATGGACAAGAACAATCACTTGGACAGGTATCACAATTCTCCTTGCGCGCGATCTCACAAAAACCATCTCCACAAGGTGCCTGACAGAGACCATTCGCGCAGATCTCACCGCTCGTCTTACACGCACAATCAGTAGGACAAGAGGAACATTTTTCCCCTTGTGTATCATCGCAAGTCCCGTCTCCACATGCAGCACCACAGCGGCCATTTTGACACTGCGTCCCATCCGGGCACCCACAGTCATCAGGGCAACTGGTGCAGTTCTCGTTTTCTGCGGCGTCACAACGTCCATCGCCACATGCGTTAAAGCAGCTCCCCTTGGTACATGCTCGACCCGCTGGGCACTTACAATCTCCGGGACATGTTTCACAATTTTCATTGTACGTGTTCTCACACACACCATTGCCACATGTCTTCTCACAAGACAGCTTCGAGCGGTTACATACTTGTGGTAACTTACAACCACAATCAGAAGGGCACGAAGCACAATTCTCTCCAGTGCCCACATCGCAGACACTGTCACCACAGCTCCCACACGCAGCACTACAATCTTGAGGGCATGTCTTACACGTCTCGCTCGCGTCGCAAAAACCATTGCCACAGAGATCCGTTTTGGCTTTATACTGGCACAGCCCCCCCACGCAAGACTTTGAAATATCGAAACAATCCGCGTCACTTTTGCAAAACGCTGGAGGCTTGATCTGAAAACTCTTGGGAGCCCCCTCACAAGCCACCAACACAAACAAGCAAAGCAATCCGCACGTTCGCAAAAACAGCCTCATCATGATCACCTACTGTAAAAACCTAACAAAGCCAATGGTAAGACAAAACACATTCTTCACCTACGACAAAACACAAAGGCAAACCTTTTTGTTTCAAAAAAATCACAACACATCACAAAATCGTAACAATCATTGCACAACATTGCAAATCCCGTCAGGTGAGTGTGTATTAGCTGTGATGACACACAGCCCATCAGCGCTCCCCAAACTTACGGCGTTGCACATTGCCAAACAAAGAGCACACCGTTGTCATTGGTCGCGGACATGATGCCTTGTTCTGAGAGCAGATCGAGAGAGAGGAATGGGCGCTTGATGGGCTGCACAAGCTCAACCCATTGACTCTCAGAGATACGATAAAACCGAATAGTTCCATCATCGAAAGAGACAGCGACGACATCTGGCGTCGTCCCAAAGCGTACAGTGGTCGCTCCCTTTTGAGGGAGGGTCGCAGAGGCGATCTTTTTGCCATCGACTCCAAAGACATGGACACCTTCGTCTTTGGAGAGCGCAGCGATGTGTTGGTTGGCAGGACCAAAAGAGACACTGATAGCTTCGTTGGGCGTGGAGAGTGTTTGTGTTGGTTTCCCGGTTTTGAGATCCCAAAGAATCACTTTTTTGTCTTGGCCACCAGAGACCATCATCGTCTTGTCTGGACTCATTGAAAGACTCTTCACTGCGCCTGCGTGTCCAGTCCAGACCTTGACAGACTTTCCGTCGGCGATATTCCACTGTGTGAGCGCTTTGTCTGAAGCCCCAAAAATTGTTTTTCCGTCGGGGTGGAAGATGACCGCATTGACGGGAGCCTGGTTGTTCATTTGTTTGACGTAGGCGCCGTTACTCGTCTTCCAGATGCGCAAGTTCCCTTTGACAGAACCACCTGCGATCATCGAACCATCTGCGTTGTACGCGACACTTAAGACGGCGCTCCCAATACTGTAATAGGTCCGTTTATGACCGCCCGTGCGAACATAGTATTCACGAACAATAGAGTCATCACCTCCAGATGCAGCGACACCACCATCTGGCCGAAGAACAGTCGCGTTGGCTTTGTATTGGCCGTCAAAAATGCTGCGAATGAGGGGAGCCTGTCCGAGCTTCCAAATACGAACCGTCATGTCATCAGAGGCAGAGAGAATGGTCTTCTGACGTGGCCCCCACATAGCCTGATTCACCGCACCAGTGTGTCCCGTCCCTGCTCCACCACCGAGCAGCTGCGTGACGCGGAAGTTGACGACGTCCCAGATGCGGATATTTCCGTCAAGTGACGCTGTCAGGGCAAATCGGTTGTCGGAGTAAGTATCGACAGAGAGGATCGACTTGAGGTGGTCACTAAAAGAGATCCTGTGGCCGCCTGTGATGGTGTAAAAACGAATATCCGTGTCATACGAGCCCGAGAAGAAGTAGTCCCCACGCGTGTAGAACGCGAGTGAAGTCACCCCACCTGTGTGTTCACCTTTTTTGTGGGCGACTTTCATATCCTTGATATCCCAAATTAGAATATTGGACTCGTAATCCCCCGAGATCATGGTCTTTCCGTCAGGGCTCATGTCCATACTCAAGACACGATCGGAGCCATGTTCTGCAAAGAGACGAAGCTCCTTACCTGTCTTCACATCCCACTCACGGATCGTCGCATCCCACGAAGAGGAGTAGAGCGTTTTGTCATCGAGGCTAAAGCGGAATGCGGTAATGGTCTCGCTGTGGCCGATGAGTTCGTGTAGTTTTTTGCCAGTGTCCACTTCCCAGATAAAGATCTTCGCGTCTTCTCCACCAGAAGCCATCAACTTGCCATTGTGGCTAAACCGCAAGGAGAGGACTTTGTCGTGCACCTTTGGAAAGGACTTCACCTCTTTGCCTGTATGAATGTTCCAGAACGTGATGTTCCCGCCAGCGTCGCCAGACGCGATCAGGTCTCCATTGGATTGGGCATCGATGGCTTTGACTGCCGCTTGGTGAGTCAATTTTGTTGAGGGCGCGATCTTGTTCTTGATATCCCACAAATGAATACTGCGATCCCACGCAGTCGTCGCCAAGATTGTGGCATCGGAGTTGAGAGAGACACCTGCGACAAAACCGCTATTACGACCAAACGTTTGAAGTGTTTCGCCGTCACTCACACGTACGAGCTTCGCGACACGCTGGTATGAAGCTGTCGCCATGTACTGACCACTCTTATCAAAAGCAAGATCTCTGATGGTCGAGCGATGGATCGTCCGTGTGTTTGTGGGTGTTGCGTTGGCATTTTTGAAGTCCCATTGATACACCCGTCCAGAGTAATCTGCCGCAAACAGGCGCTTTTTGTCAGGGTGAAACTTCACAACGGTCATAAAATTGGCCCCAGAGGGAATGGATGTAAAGAGCGGGGACCAAGTGCTACTGAAGAAACGAAACACACGAATACGTTTGGCCAGAGAAGACGTCGCGAGATACTCATTACCAGCGTGAAAGCTCACTCCAGTCACGATCTCACTATGATTGAGCTCCGCGCTTTTGGCACCGTTGCTGACATTCCACAATTTCACCTTGCGGTCCCAAGAGCCAGAAGCGATCGTCAGACCGTTAGGGCTAAACGCGACTGTGTTGATGGGCATAGAGTGTGCGCTGATCTCGCGCACCAACTTCGCCGTCTCTGTCTCAAAGATCCGAAGCTTCCCATCGTCGGCACCTGTCGCAAACCATTGGCCATCTTCACTAAATGCCGCAGCACGTACACCGTGAGGATGTCCTTTCACTTCGTGTAACACATTGCCATTTGCGACATCCAGCAGCTTGACCTTCGATGACGCCGCGCTCGTGTTAAGGAGTGTCTTGCCATCAGGGCTGAAGATCGCGAGTGAGCGGCGGTCGACGTGTGTGAGCAACAACCGAGCACGTTTCCCATCACTGACGTTGTGATAGCGGAAGGTACTGTCTTCGACTGCTCCATAGACATATTTTTTGTCACCGCTGAGCGCGACCGAGCGAACACTTGTGCTGAATGAATCAGTCCGCCTGATCAGTTTTCGTGTGTTGGCATCGTACAACAGAACACGGCGTCCGTCAGTCACTCCTGAATAAGCTGTCCCAACAGCGAGTAGCTTCCCGTCCGTCGAGTACATCGCGCTAAGTGCATATTGGCCCAGAGTCACAGAGGCTACAGATTTCCCCGCGACAGGGTCCCAAAAGCGCAACGTTTTGTCCGTACTCACAGACAGAAGTTGTTTTCCATCAGGACGGAAAATCGTCTCGTAAATGGCAGAAGTGTGGCCAGTCAGTGTGTACTTTTTGTTCCACTTATTGGCTTTACTGTCGAATGTGTAGATATAGATTTTTCTATCATCAACGCCAATGGCGAGGGTGTTTCCGTCAGGGCTCAGTTCGGCAGACCTTGCGGTGCTTGGCATGGTCAGTTTGTGGAGGAGCTTTCCATCACTGAGTCGCCAGATCCTCACGGTTCGATCGTAGAAACCAGCGGAGACGATGTTATCCTTGACGACATTGACCCTGTAGATATGGGAGGTGTGGCCTTTGAGTGTCCTGATGAGCTTTCCAGTTGTGACCTCCCAGACTTTAATGGTCGTGTCTTTGGAGGCCGAGACGACGTATTTTCCATCAGGAGAGAAGGCAACGTCGTAGACCCCATTGGTGTGGCCTCTCAGGACGCGATACAACAAACCATTGCTTCTGTATAAGATCCGCACGTGAAATTCGTCTTCATTGACGAAGGCGATGTATCTCTGTTTGGGATCCACATCGATGCGCGCGAGACCATGACGTGTTGCTGCGTACGGATGTGCATGCACTTCGACACTTTTGTGATTGGGATAGCAGTTGAGTGTTTGAACGGCAGGTTCCTCAGGGGTCATCTCCGCCACAGCTTCTTCAGGCGCACTTTCGGGAAGCACGCTCTCCTCTCCTGCGTCGGCGACGACTTCTTTGGTCGGCTCAACAGGTGCTGTTTCTTCCTTCTCGACGACGGGCTCTGAGGCCTTCTCTTCGGCAGGTTTGGGCTGACATACGCCGCTCTGGCAAGCCATCCCTTCGGCACAATTGCCATCAGATTTACACTGCACACACTTCTGAGCGACACAAAAAGGCAGTGAACTCGCACAATCTGTATCCACTTCACAGGCGATCGTCTTTTGTGAGCCAGAGCCCACGACACAACCTGTCGATGAAAATGAGGTGCCCCACAAAAGGCAACCAGCCAACAACATATAAAAGAGCCCTGACCACTTCATGGATTTTCCTCTTCGCAACAAACACTCATATTCGTCTAATAAGCCGCAAATCACACGACTTTATCCCTTGCAAACAACTATACAAGAAGATCCCACAAAAGACCATACCCATTGCGTATGGATTCTTTCGAAATAACAAGCAAGACAGACTGTTTGTGAGGATAAGAAGAGCGCGAAAGAGAGGGAGTGGATGGGATCGCTGTAGGAGAAAAGAGGAGTGTCCTCAGGTGCTAGTCTTGAGGTGTTTTTGTGCAGTCTCATTGGCTTCGACAAACGCATCGACAGCATCTGCGAGCGCCGCACGTGCTTCAGGGTGGTGTCCGTCAGACGCAGCAGACCAAGTCCTGTTGAGCATACGCTCTCCATAAGACACGATCACGAGGACTTCTGCGCCGTTATTCATTCCGAGCTGCTCAATGACAAGCCGCCGGACCTCTGCGAAGGGCAAAATGTACTCACCGAGGATCTCATCGACACGCTCACAGATATCTGCATGAGAGAGTGAAATGACTTCCTCACCGAGTTTTTTGAGAGGTTCTTGAACACGCGCAAGCAACGCGAAGGGATTGGACTCATCGTTGGACTGATTTTTCACCATCTCAGCGACCTCTTTGCGCACAGAGCTGTGCCACAAGATCAGTCCTAAGATAGAGAGCAAGACACCACCGAGAAAGAAAGGCCAAGAGTCAGGCCAGATCGAAGGCATCTTATGTGCAGCGCCCGTCTTTGCGGGGATGATTTTGCCATGCTTGTCCTTTTTGGGCGTGATCGCCGCGAGCTTCTCCTGATGAAGACGCACTTGCGATGCAAAAGCCTTGGCAGGATCAGCTGACTTGACGGTCGCAGTGACAGCCTCAAGCTGCTTTTTGGTCTTCTCATAAGTCCGCTTGGCTTTGTTGGCCTTCACGACCAAAAGACGCAGCGCTTCTGGTTGTTTTTGCTTTTTGAGGACGAGCGCACGCAACGCCCCAGGGAGCTTCTCTTGTTCACGGCGTTTCTCCGCGATCTTTTGCGACAACTTGAGGATACGAATGTGCGCGCGAGAGATCGCGCGTTCATTTCTCGCGATCCTTCCTCGGATATCGGAGATACGCATTTGTACACTTGAGATATGCGCGAGGATCACGAAGCGCTTCTTCAACGAATCGAGCTTCTTGTCGAGCTGCTGACGTTCGAGGAGGGCCTTCATCTTCTCCAAAGAGACATCTTCAGGTTGTGGAGTGGTCTTTTTGGGTTGCGAGGTGGGCTTCTTTAAGATTTTGATGTTGGGACTACGTGTAGAAGAAGCAAGGATACGAAGCTGCATACGCAAGTACTTCATCATCGCCTTCTTTTTCTGCGCAATCTCACGACGAAACATCGCATTGGTCGCCTCGAACTTCGCGGCCTGCGCTCGGATACGGGACTGACGAGCCTCTAAATTTGCGATCGCCACAGGGATTTGAGCCTTTTGTCGATGCACACTTTGCATCTTCTTTGGCAGATCTTTCATAGACGACTTAAACAACGCGATCTTCGAAGCGGCCTCTTCTGCCTTCTTTTTGAGCGCAGGTAGGGCTTTCAGCTCTTTGGCTTTTTGCTTGTAAAAAGCCAACTCAACTTTGAGCTGTTGTTTGGCGGGCAGCCGCGCACCACCGGAGATCGCGATCATAATCCCCACACTGAACATCAAGAAACTGACGAGACGAAGGGAACTTGCTGGTTGTAGATTCATGTGGACCTCCTTACAACGATGAACGAAGCACTTCAAACAACGCGTGCCCCATCCCTGTCATCGCCTCTCCCACGATCAATCCAGCCGCGAGAGGGACGAGTTTGTGTTCACAGAAAGCCACACCATAACGGCGCTGGATTGCCATCTGCATCAGGCAGCCGAGACCATATCCCAGCGTAATCGAGAATGGCAGATACATCGCGAGACCGACGAGGACACCGAGTCCAGCCATTGGCGCTGCTCCGAGAAGCGCTCCAACCACACCACCCATGACGTACTTGTCGAGGGGCACTTGGCCACTCTTGAGACCTTCGACGATCCCCATCAGTGCGCTCGCCTGAGGTGCCGGAAGGTTCTTGTTACCAAAACCGCCTTGTCCACCAGGCCCGGTCTTCCACAACAGATAGATCGCACCGATCGCGATCAACCCGCCAATCCATGTCACGCAAAACTGTACGAATTGCTGCTTCACAGGACGACCACCGAGAATAAAGCCTGTCTTTAAGTCCTGCATCATATCGGCAGCCTGGCCAATCGCCACACAGACAGCGACTCCAACGACCATCGCCGCCGCGATGTTCTTGTTGAGCAAGAACATCATCAACGTCACGGAGATCAGCGCCATCCCAGACATCGGAGAGATATCAGTCATCCCTGTCGCCTGCGCGACAATGAGTCCCGCGAGTCCCAACCACAATGTCCCAACGATCGACGCAATCACAGCTTGTACAGGCGAGACACCAGGTGTCATCATCGCGGAGATAAAGAACAACACAATTGCCGCGATGGTACCAGCGATGATCACCCAAAATGGCATCTCATCGGAGCCCACCTTGCTACCACCTGCCGAAGCGGTCTTGGTCGCCATCGCAAGCGAACGTAACGCGCTCTTGATCGCAGGGAATGCCACAATGACGCCCATCAGCGCACCACCGATCAACGCACCGATACCGAGCGGACGTAGCATCTGTGAGTAGACAAACCCGGACAGATCTCCCCCAGTCATACCAGCAGGTGTCCAACCAGCGCCGACTGCGATCGGAGAGATCACCCACCAGGACAACACACCACCGACAAAAAATGGTAAACCACCACGTCCAGCGAGCAAACCTGCAGCGATGTTCATCAACGAGAGTGCGAGGATTGGAGACAAGTAAGCAGGGATCACACCCATCGAAAAATCCAACTCTTCGTGAGCGATACGTCCTCCCGAAACTGTGTCTAACCAGCCGGAGAGTAAGAGCAGCTTCCAGCCAGCGCTGACCACAAAGCCTATCGCGAGCAGCTTTGCCTTCTCAACACCAGATGAACCCGCACGAATAATCGTTGCAGTTGCCACCCCACTCGGAAAACGCAGACGATCCAGGTCGATCATCTGCTTGCGAAGAGGAATGATCACGACAACACCAAGAATCGCCCCTGCGACACTCGCGATCAGAAAGGGTCCAATTGAAAATTCTAGACCACTACCTGCCGCCTGCCATTTTTGATTGAGCAAAAACAGCGCAGGCAATGTAAACACAATCCCTGTCCCGGCAGTGTTGATACCAGACGCGATCGTCTGGTTGATGTTGTTCTCGATACTCGACCCTTTGCGCAACACACCACGCAAAACGACATATCCCATAATCGATGCGACGGTCGAACCGCCGATCGAAAAACCCAACTTAAGCGCAACGTAGACGAAGGATAAGTTGAGAACAATCCCTTGCAAGATCCCCAAAAAGATCCCTGCAAAGGTTAGCTCTCGGTACTCACCCACCATCTCCGTCGCGATCGCAGAAGGATTGACACCTTCTGATGACGGACTGGTTTGTGACTCAGCCATACTTGGTACTCCTTGCTCCTTCTTGCGAAGCCTCACAACTCCCACACAAGGGAAGAAAAGCTTGCAATTCATAGAAAAAACACGACATTGTCGTTCTTACATGACAGTCAAATTGGCATGTCAAAATGTGGAATGATCGAATGGAGTAACAGAGCATTGCGAACCTTGTCAAGCGAATACACACACGGTGAAAAGAGCCCTCTCCCTCCGAAACTCCGAACCTTCGTATGGATTGTTTCTTTCGTGCTGATGCAGCAAGTGATTGCATCTTCGGCGCACGCAGGCGCCTGGACTCCCAAGCCAGGACATGGCTACACAAAATTTTGGGTCAAGTGGTTACCTGGCTTTTGGTACATGGATGGAGCCGGCAACTCGACGGACTACGGGACCTACCACGAGCTCTTCTTCAACGCATACGCTGAGTGGGGTATGCTCGACGGCTTCGCGGGCTGGATTCACGCTCCGCTCGTGCGCAATTTTTGGCTCGAAGACACGCGCAATGGAATGTTTGGATACCACATCACACCGGGAGATCCTGCGCTCGGCTTGCGCTTGCGTGTGCTCAAACAAGGCCCCTTTCGACTCTCCATCGACGCCTCAGCGCGTGCCCCACTCGCCTCAGGCGATCCCGTCCAAGAAGTCTACTCAAAAGAGTCAACCCCCCGTTTGATCGCACTCCTACGTGTAGGTAGAGGCGTGTGGGAGTTTCAAGGAGGCCTCTCCTTTGGCGCCGGATGGTCGGGTTTTTATACAAACGCACAGGTCAGCTTTATATACATGACCGGTGACTTTGACTCCGTCATCTCGTGGAACGCAGAAGCCGGATGGTCCCTCCCCCGAGGCTGGCAGCTCCGGGTTCGCATCGCAGGATGGCACCCACTCGGTAACGGGACAGCACCCTACCACGACTCCCTGAGTGGACAGGGCAACGGTACACAATATATTGGCTTCGCATTGGAGACTGATGTCTCATTAGGAAATGGCTGGTACGCAGGCCTCTCCCTCGAAGGCGGCCTGCTCCTTGTCCAACGACAAACAGGCGGACCTGTGCTCTCCCCCTTTGTGGCCAAACGCTTTTGATCACGATCCATCACGAGCCTCAACGTAGGCTCCTCCTCAACCCTCAATGGAGCAAAATATGTCATCCAAAACAATCGACCAAGTCAAAGAATACTACGGCGAAGTTCTCTCCAACAGCGACGATCTCAAGACCAGCGCATGTTGCCCTATCGATGCAATGTCACCACGTATTCAGGCGATCCTCAAAGAGGTCGAACCAGAGATCCTCGAACGCTTTTATGGATGTGGCTCCCCTATCCCCGAAGCACTCGAAGGCGCAACCGTTCTGGATCTGGGGTGTGGTACAGGCCGTGATGTCTACGTCCTCTCCAAACTCGTCGGCCCTAAAGGTCATGTCATCGGTGTCGATATGACAGATGAACAGCTCGACGTCGCGCGAAAATATCTCGACAAACAGACGGAGCGCTTTGGTTACGACACACCCAACGTGACTTTACTTAAAGGATACATCGAAGACCTTGCTTCACTCGACATCAAAGACAACTCCATCGATCTCGTCGTGTCCAACTGCGTCCTCAATCTCTCTCCAGACAAAGAGAAAGTCTTCTCGGAGATCTTCCGCGTCCTCAAACCCGGAGGTGAGCTGTACTTCTCCGACGTCTTCGCAGACAGACGCGTCCCTCAACACCTCCAAGAAGATCTGGTCTTACGCGGCGAATGTCTTAGTGGCGCACTTTACCACCACGACTTTCGACGACTCCTCCAACGTCTAGGCTGTGCGGACTACCGCATCGTATCACAAGGCACGATCGACCTGATCGATCCAGAGGTGATCCACAAGATCGGCATGATCAACTTCTCCTCAGTGACAGTTCGCGCGTTTAAACTCGACGACCTCGAAGATGTCTGTGAAGATTACGGACAGGTCGCGATATATCAGGGGACCATGAAAGAATGTCCACACACCTTCGCGCTTGATGACCATCACCTCTTTGAAACCCACAAGCCCATGCTCGTGTGTGGTAACACCGCCTCCATGCTCGAAAATACACGTTACAGCAAACATTTTCGCGTGGTAGGTGATCGCACTGTCCACCTCGGTGAGTTTGACTGCTTCACTCCTCCAGCCTCAGCACAAGGCGAAGCGCCAAGCGACGACGCGTGCTGCACACCCTCCTCAAGTGGCGGCTGTTGCTAACCGTATTGCCCTTGAAGTTCACAGACATTCGTGATACATGAACGGGTTGCAGCTATGAAAGATGTGAGCGTGTCGAAGCCCATTTGACAAACAAGCAAGATCGTTGGAGCCAACGGCCTGAAGATACCATCGCTCACCAAACAAGAGGCAATTCGTATGCGTGGAATCACTATAGTATTATGTTGTATCGGGACATTGTTGCTCCCACTCTCAAAGAGCGAGGCGCAGGGAAAACCAAAGGTTGGTGTTTTCCCACTGCAGTCCGTCGAGCAAAGTCTTCCCAAGCGTGAACTCAAGACGCTCTCTGAACAACTCGTATCGAGGATGGAGCTGAGCAATAAGTTCCAGGTGCTCAAAAAGCAACCTTACGCAGGTGCTCCCCTCCCCGCCCAAAGCGGTCCGAAGTGGGATGCCGAACGCGATAAACAGCTCCGAGAGCTCAGCCAACACCTGCAAAATGCCGCCAAGGCCATGAAGGCCGGCGCTTTTGAGAAAGCCATCCCCATTCTCAAAAAAGGTATCAAAAAAGGAGTCGCGGCGATCCGGTGGGAAGGGAGCTTTAAGCTGCTCGCTAGAATGTGTGGCTTGATGTCTCTCGCTTACCTTCAGCTCGGCCAAAACGATGCAGGCGAGTTCTTGCTCAAGACACTCGCGATCTTGCGCCCCAACCCACTTCCTCCAGAGATCAGCAAAAACCGCATCATGTCCTTTCGGTACAAACGCGCGCTGAGAGATATCAAAGCGGGAGAGCGTGGGAGCCTTCAGATCATCGGAATGTCGAATGTCGACGTCTACATGGATGGCAAGAAACAAGGCCAGATCCCCACAGTCGTCGCCAACCTCCCTGTAGGGATCCATTACCTACAAGTCAGACGCAAAGGACATATTCCGTGGGGTCGTGCGATCCGCATCAAAGCAGGCACGCACCAAGTCAGTGTCTCGCTGCAACCTATCCCCCAACCCAAAGTCACTCATATCCAAAAGGTGGCCCAACAGCTCAAAACACACGTCCAACTGTTGAGCGTCTCCACACCCTCTTTCCAGGCCAACGCAAAAGAACTTTGTGATAAAACAGACGCACGTTGGGTCGTCACAGGCCACATCAAAAAGGCCAACAGTTTTTATCTGATCACTCCCATCAAAGTAGACTGTACTGATGGCAAAGCCGTCACATACGAGAATATTCAACTCGACGGCGAGCTGCTGGAAGTGGAGAGCAAATTTTCGGAGATGTTGAAGACACTCTTCGCCCCACCCAAAGCCGTTGTCGTCCGTAGAACTCCCGTCATCCGCCCAAGAGAATCAGCTCCCAAACGAAATGTCGTCGCAGTCATCCCTCCCAAAAGGCGACCGGACCAACGAGATCCAGGCAAGACCACACAGGCTCGCCCCGTTCATGAACAATGGTGGTTTTGGACCATTATTGGTGTGACAGCTGTCGGTGCAGGCACGGCGACCGCCGTCGTGCTCCTCCAACCTCCCCGTATCAACGTCACCGCGACGTGGCCTACCCCCTAACCTCTTCATCCCCACAAAAACACGACACAAAACGCCCAGCCCTCCCAAAAACAACCCCTTGGTATGGACTGGAGCGCGAACCCCCTACCGATTTCCCCCTTTGTTCTTAGACATTTCGTCGATATTGTCCACCGACATCGAAGAGCGCGTTGGAGATCTGTCCAAGACTGCATGTTTTCACAGTCTCCATCAACTCGTGGAAGATATTTCCACCTTCGAGCGCAACCTTCTTCAAACGCGCAAGCGCGAGCTCTGAGCGCTCGGTGTTGCGTTGATGGAAGGCTTGCAAACCACCGATCTGTGTGTCCTTCTCTTCGTCTGTTGAACGCGCCATCTCGATCTCTGCGACACCCTCTTGGGCGTTGGGGTTGATAAACGTGTTGATCCCCACGATCGGCAGCTCTCCGCTGTGCTTTTGATGCTCGTAGTGGAGGGACTCTTCTTGGATCTTGGAGCGTTGATACATCAACTCCATCGCACCGAGAACACCACCACGCTCAGAGATCCGCTCAAACTCGTCCAAGATCGCCTCTTCGACAATCTCTGTAAGCTGCTCAAGGATATACGAACCTTGGAATGGGTTTTCGTTTTTCAGCAGACCAAACTCACGGTTCAGGATCAACTGGATCGCCAACGCCTGACGAACAGAGGCTTCTGTCGGCGTGGTGATCGCCTCATCATATGCGTTGGTGTGGAGACTGTTGCAGTTGTCCGCGATGGCGTACAGCGCCTGCAAAGTCGTACGGATATCGTTGAAGGTCATCTCCTGTGCGTGTAGTGAGCGACCTGAAGTTTGAATGTGGTACTTGAGCTGCTGACTACGAACATTTGCACCGTAGAGGTCTCGCATCGCGACAGCCCAGATCCGACGTGCGACCCGACCGATGACAGAGTACTCAGGATCGATGCCGTTACTGAAGAAGAAGGAGAAGTTACGGGCAAATTGATCGACGTCCATACCGCGAGCGATATAGTACTCCGCGAAGGTAAACCCATTGGCCAACGTAAACGCCATCTGCGAGATCGGGTTGGCACCTGCTTCGGCGATGTGATAACCGGAGATCGAGACGGAGTAAAAGTTCCTCACGCTGTGGTCGATAAAGTACTCTTGGATATCTCCCATCATTTTGAGGGCAAAGTCGGTCGAGAAGATACAAGTGTTTTGCGCCTGATCTTCTTTCAAGATATCGGCCTGGACAGTCCCTCGAACTTGCTTCAGCGCGAGTTCACGGACCTCTTGGTACTCCTCATGAGAGAGCAGTTGATCACCACTGACGCCGAGTAGACCGAGTCCCTGACCGTTATGGCCTTCGGGCAATTCGCTCCTGTAGAGGGGATGGTCAGGTGCGAGAGTACGGATCGTCTCTTGCGCCTCTTCCCAACGTCCTGTCTCTTTGAGTCTCTTCTCGACTTGTTGATCGATCGCAGTGTTGAGGAACATCGCGAGGATCATCGGCGCAGGCCCGTTGATCGTCATCGAGACGCTTGTCTTGGGTGAGCAAAGATCGAATCCAGAGTACAGACGCTTGGCGTCGTCGAGTGTCGCGACGCTTACACCAGAGTTACCGACTTTACCGTAGATGTCAGGGCGCTTGTCGGGATCGCGACCGTACAACGTGACAGAGTCAAACGCTGTTGAGAGACGCGCTGCAGGTTGTCCTTTGGAGAGAAAGTGGAAGCGTCTGTTGGTTCGCTCGGGCATCCCTTCACCTGCGAACATCCTCGTAGGATCTTCGCCAGTCCGCTTATAGGGGAAGACCCCAGCTGTAAAGGGAAATTGTCCAGGGACGTTCTCCAACCACCGCCACTTGAGGAGCGTCGACCAATCGTCACTTTCGGGCAAGGCGACTTTCGGCACGTGGTTGCCAGAGAGTGTTTCCTGGTAATTCTCGACGCGGATCTCGCGCCCCCTGACAGTGTAGACGTTCTCTTTGTCGGTGTAGCTCTTGATCAGCGCGGGGATCTCTTGAAGCATTTTGCGCGCTTGTGGCTCCAACTCGTCGAGTGTTTCGTTATAACGTTGACGAAGAGTGCGGACGGTCACATCCGAAGCCTCATCAGTCAAGGCCTCTTTGGCGTAGGGTTCACAGATCTCAGGCACATCATCACCAAAAGACTCCAACGAACGACGAAGCCCATCTGCCTGGTACGCGAGTTCGCACTGCTTGCGCCCTTTCTCTTTGTAATTGCGGACAGCGTCTGCGATCTCAGCAAGATATCGAACGCGTCGAGGTGGGATGACTGTTTTCAGCTCAGGGGCACGTTGCAAGCCTGACTCCATCAGCCAGGAGTCATCCGTTTGTTTGTCGATCAACCCGAGCAGCGCAGTGAACAATGAGTCAACGCCGCCATCACCGAAGTGACTCGCAGAGCAGAGGTAGACGGGCATGTTGTCTGTGGAAGTGTCAAACGCTTTGCGGTTGCGTTGAACCTGCTTGGAGACGTAGCGGAGCGCGTCTTCTGCGCCCTTTTTGTCGGCTTTGTTGATCGCGATAAGCTCTGCAAAGTCAAGCATGTCGATCTTTTCAAGCTGTGTCGGTGCCCCATACTCAGGGGTCATAACGTACATGGAGGTGTCACAGAGGTCGACCACTTCGCTGTCACTTTGACCGATACCTGCGGTCTCCAGAATCACCAAGTCGAAGTTCGCGTTGCGCAACGCGAGTAATGCATCGCGCACTGTGGAAGAGACTGTCGTGTGGGATTGTCGCGTGGCCATAGAGCGCATGAAGGCCAGCTCGGAGCTGACTGCGTTCATGCGGATGCGATCACCGAGCAATGCGCCCCCAGTGCGTCGACGTGTCGGATCGACAGAGAGAACGGCGACGCGGCGTTTTGGAAAAGCATCGAGCAGACGACGTACAAGCTCATCAGTGAGCGATGACTTTCCTGCACCACCAGTCCCTGTGATACCGAGGATAGGAGTGGAGACTCGCTTCTTTTTTTCAAGAGTGCTTCGCAATTCGAATAATTTGGCTTCAGCATCACGATCGCCTTCACCGCTTGCGGTGTGGAGCTCTTCAAGCCAGCTTAGTGTCCGCGCAATGTCGGGATGATTGCCCTCCCAAAGGCCTCCAGGGAGCGCCGTCATACCTTCGGAAACGCATCGATCGGCTTTCTTCATCATATCGATGATCATACCGACAAGTCCGAGTTTGCGTCCATCTTCAACGGAATATATCTTCTTCACACCTCTTGATTCGAGCAGCTCGATCTCTTTATCGGTAATGGTCCCACCACCACCGCCAAAGACACAAATATCTCCTCGTCCGGCAGCTTGAAGCATCTCGATCATGTACGTGAAATACTCGACATGCCCTCCTTGGTATGAAGAGACAGCGATCGCGTGAGCATCTTCTTCGATTGCGGCCTTCACGACCTCAGCCACAGAGCGGTCATGTCCGAGATGGATCACCTCAGCGCCTTCTCCTTGGAGAATACGTCTCATAATGTTGATAGACGCATCGTGCCCATCAAAAAGACTCGCAGCGGTCACAAAACGCAAGCGATTGTTGGGTTGCCAGATCGTCTCTTGTTGTGTCGCTGTTTGCTGTGCAGCTTGTTCCATCTCGTAAGTCTCCATATACAAAAAAGAAAAGGACTCGCGTTCTGTGCGGAAGCGCTCATAAAAGAGAAGACACGATACATGGATTCAGAAAAGCTGTCAAGTCCCGTTGTACGGCACTTTACGTGCAAAAATAGAGAGGAAGTCGGTGGATATTTTGGGCAGGGTTAGGAGGAGGTGAAGGTCTTGTCAGTGACAACGGGCAACTTGGGAACCGAAGGCCACCGGGTAAAAAGTCTCAGCCACGCAGGACGATAGATGTCCACTCTCCGTCATCGTGTCTTTTGATAAAGCTGAAGCCCGCGTTTTCGTAGACAGCACGAACACGCTGCGCTTGATCTCCAAGGATACCAGAGAGCAAGAGCAGCCCTTCAGGCTGAACAACACGCCGGATATCTTGGACCATTGGGTTGAGAATGTGAGCCTGGATGTTTGCGACGACAAAAGGATACGCGGTCTCGATCTCTTCGATGGGCGTCACAGAGAACGTGCATACATCCGTACACTTGTTCAGCTCGGCGTTTTCATTTGCGACCATGATCGCGTCGGGATCGATATCGACACCATATGTGTGTTGTGCACCGAGCTTGTGGGCAGCAAAAGAGAGGATACCGGAACCACAGCCAACGTCGAGGACGTCGATTCCAGGTGTCAGATATTCTTCGAGCAGGAGGATGCAACTTCGTGTGGTTGCATGGTGTCCCGTCCCAAAGGCCATGCCAGGATCGATGTGGATAACCTTTTGTGTGGGGGTCGGTGTGAACTCTTCCCAGGTTGGGCAGATCACGATCTGTTCACCGATCGGAAGTGGGTGAAAGAAACTCTTCCAGCGCGTGGACCATCCATCATCTCGATGTTCGGACCAGTGGAGGATGGAGACCTCATCGCCAAAATTGGAGAGCATACTTTCGATGTCACGCTGTTGTTCGCGGGGAAAATCGGCATCGAAGAAAGCGATGAGCAACGCCCCCGGTTGTGCGGTTTGCGGGTGGGCGTCGTCGAGGTCACGTTCTTGGACACCGAGGGAGCCACCTTCGATCATGAGCGCGCCGAGTGTTTCAGCGAGCGTTGTGGGACAGATGATTTCGAGCTGCAACCAACGAGATGCGAACACTTGAAGCTCCTGTGTGGACCGACGAAGAGGTCCATGAAAGAAAAAAACAGGGGCCTGTAAAAACAAGCCCCTGCTCGATGCAGTAGTCCGTAAGCCGAATTTTGTTCCCCATGAAGGTTACCCTCCACGAGGCGACGATCATTCATCTTGGGATATCGTTGCCGATATCCTCTGCTCTCTGTTACCAGAAGAGACTCGCGACCTAACCCGAAAACGTCGAGCGGGCCACTCTGTTTTCTATTTGGTCTTGCTTCAGGTGGGGTTTACCCTGCGGGGATTGTCACCAACCCCCCGGTGAGCTCTTACCTCACCGGTTCGACCTTGCCATTTGTACGATTCCCTTGCTCCTTGGGAGGTCTGGATCGATGAAACGTAGAGATGGCGGTATGGTTTCTGTGGCACTGTCCTTAAGGTCACCCTCACTGGCCGTTAACCAGCATCCTGCCCTGCGAAGTTCGGACTTTCCTCCAACCCACATCTTCCTTTACAGGAAGGGAGCGGACCAGCGATCGTCTGTACTACTGAGTCGATAGGGGGTAGACGATCCGCAATGAGACGCGGTTCGTAAAAGGTGTCAGATAGCGAGTTGACTAAAGTTTTTCATCGATGGCGCGATTGGCCATGGAGTCAGCTTCAGCATTTTTCTCGCGGTTGACGCGTTTGATTTGGTACTTTTCGAAGAGGGTGAGGAGTTCCTTGACTTCATCGAAGAGCTCGCGCAAGTGACTGGCCCTGACGCGGTATTCGCCAAGGAGTTGTCGGACGAGCAGCTCGGAATCAGAGAGGATGGTAATTTCGTTGGCACCAAACTCTCTTGCGTGTCGCAGTCCGAGGAGGACTGCTTGGTACTCGGCGTAATTGTTGGTTTTGCGTCCAAGATATTTACCAAAGCGACCGACTTCTTCGCCTTCGGGTGTTTTGAGAACGACACCAGCACCAGACTCACCGGGGTTTCCACGAGCGGCACCATCGCTGTAGATCAGCAGACGGTTGTAGGTGTAGTTTTCGGGCTCAAACACAGCACTACGTCGGCCCCTTGGGGACGATTGGCGACGACTTTTGCGCGTTGTAGAGCTTTTGGAGGTGGACTCTTTCTCTTTGTCCTTCTCCTTGTCTTTGTCTTTTTCTTTGCTAGCAGGTTTTTCTTTGCTAGCAGTGCTTTTTGCGGTCGTTGTCTTGGTCGTTTTTTTATCTTTTTGCACGCTTTTTGCCGATGTTGTTGAGCTTTTGGACTTTGTCGTTTTCGAACTCTTCGCTTCGGATGTTTTGGCAGTCGAGCGTTTGGTGGAGGAAGTCTTCTTTTTAGTGGACTTGCTCTCCACGCTGTCCTCCTCCTTTTCTTCGGAGGAAGACGGAGTATCAGACGCCTCGGAAAAGAGCGCCTTCAGTTGATCCTTGGTCATATCAAAATGCCGCAAGGTTTTGGTGAGGCGTTCTTTTTCGATGATAAAGCGCAGAATCTCTTGGAGATCTAACTCGTCGTTGGTTGAGGTTTTAGGAAGTCCCATGCCCCAAACCTTCTTCCCAATAGAGAATGCGATTACAGCTTGGACAAGTTTCCAGAGACTGTACTTTTTGGATGATATTGTACAACTGCGGTCGCAAGCGCATATTGCACCCAGTACAGCAACCATTACGAGCTGGGACAACGGCGAGTCCATCTCGACGACGCTTGATCGTATCGTATTTGCGTAGGATTGCCTTGCGAATTTTGGAGGTGTACTGTTCGCGGTCTTTTTCGAGGGTTGCGAGTTGTGTATCGAATCCCTCAGTTTCCTTTTTGCAGATCGTCTCTTCTTTGCTCAACTCAGCTTGCAACAAAGAGAGAGCGTTGTCTACGCTGCTGAGGTCTTCGCGCATTTGCTGTTCCTCTTTGCGCAGCGTATCGAGCTCTTCTTTGGCTTCTTCGTTGAGTCTCTTTTGCGCGTCAATTTCGCGAGCGAGAGGAGCAATCTCACGATGGTTTTTAGACTCCGCGAGTCGACGCTCCCACTTTTTGAGTTTGTCTTCTTCGCTTTGCAACAGTTGCTCTTTGACGCTGCGCTCTTTTTCTTTTTCGTCGAGCGCTTCTTGGCGAGCTTTTTGAATGACTTCCTGTTGCTCAATCTTCTTTTGGATTTCTTGCACACGCGCAGGATAAGTGTCCCGGACTTTGGCGATTTCGAAGATCTGGCTGTCTACCTTCTGCAATTTGATCAAGCAGTGTAAGGTCTCTTGCAAGAGTTCCCTCCTCGATTACGTGTCGGGGTAGAAAGGCACAAAGTCTTCCTCATAGTCAAACATCCCGTCAAAGACGAGAGCTTCAGACGTTGGTATAGGAGAGGAAGAAGGCGATGGGGAAAAGAGTAGAAAAATAGGGAGGTAATTTGACTGGTTTTTGGTGCGCTGAAGAAGAGCAACTGAAAATCCATCCGATGCATGATGAAGCATATCCGTCAAAAAAAAACCTCTTGGGCCCACTTGGGTTCGAACCAAGGACCATCCGGTTATGAGCCGGAAGCTCTAACCAACTGAGCTATAGGCCCGAAACATGTCTTTACAGACACGGTTGCTTTCGCAACTAGCGCGCACATCATACGCCGTAGACAATCAGATGTCAATCAGTTTTCGACGAAAGGTTTCAACTTTTTGGCGCGCGAGGGATGTCTCAGTTTTCGCAAGGCTTTTGCCTCGATCTGACGGATACGTTCGCGCGTCACTTCAAAGTCTTGCCCAACTTCTTCGAGTGTGTGATCTGATTTTTCACCGATCCCGAAGCGCATCCGTAGGACTTTCTCCTCACGTGGTGTGAGCGTCGCGAGGACTTTGCGGGTCTGATCGGAGAGGTTGAGGTTGATCACAGCCTCAAGGGGCGATACGACGCTCTTATCTTCGATAAAGTCGCCGAGATGCGAGTCTTCTTCTTCTCCGATGGGGGTCTCCAGAGAGATAGGCTCTTTTGCGATCTTAAGCACCTTGCGCACTTTTTCGATCGGGATATCCATCTTTTCGGCGATCTCTTCAGGTGTCGGCTCTCTACCGATCTCTTGCACGAGATAACGGCTGGTGCGGATCAGTTTGTTGATGGTCTCGATCATGTGGACAGGAATACGGATGGTGCGCGCTTGGTCAGCGATCGCCCGTGTAATGGCCTGTCGAATCCACCACGTCGCATATGTCGAGAACTTGTATCCGCGTCTGTATTCAAATTTGTCGACGGCCTTCATCAGGCCGATATTGCCTTCCTGGATCAGATCGAGGAATTGCAATCCACGGTTGGTGTATTTTTTGGCGATAGAGACAACAAGGCGAAGGTTTGCCTCGATCAATTCGCTCTTTGCACGTTCAGCTTGGCGCTCTCCGGCCTGGATACCACGATAGGTGACTTTCAGTTCGTCGATCTTTTGATCGGCTTCCGTCTCTACACGTTTGATCTTTTGCAGGGCGCTTTTCATGATCCGATCAAGCTCAAGGATCTCTTCTTTACGAAGGCTGAGTTTCTTGACGATCCGACGTTCGTCTTTTTTGGCCTGCTTCATCTCGCGGATCATCTTGCGGAACTCTTTGGCTGTCACGCCGAGGATCTTCTCACAACGTGCGACCTCTTCTTCACCGCGCTGGATACGCTCGATCAGACCTTTCAAAACGGCGATGATCCGATCGAGTTGCTTTTTGTTGAGTCTGATCTCTTTGATCAGCTCCGTCATTTTGTTTTGATTGCGTTCGATCTTGGCTTTGTGCTTCTTGAGCTTCTCAGCCCCAAGGCTCTTAGCAGCAGCGCCTGTCGTTTGTTCTTTCAGGCGGCGATTTTCACGATCATAGCGTTTGATCTTCTCGATCCGCTTGATCACGCTCTTGGTGCTCTCTTCCTCATCCATCTCTTCGGGCTGCTCATCACTATCGCGGACCACATCTTTGAGACGAATCTTGCCTTTCTTGAGCGCATCACCGAGCGCGATGATCTCTTGGATGCCGATCGCTGATCGCATCACGACTTCGAGCACCTGTCGCTCTCCATCTTCAATACGACGTGCGATCTCGACCTCCCCCTCTCGCGTCAACAGCGAGACGGAACCCATTTTTCGCAGATACATCCGGACAGGATCTGTCGACTTTGCGGTCGTCGTGGAGGTCGTCTCACCACGCTCATTGTCGGACTTTCGCTCACGCGCCATCTTGCTCTTGGCTTTGGAGGCGTCATCGACAATTTCGATATCGTAGGCATTGAAAAGCTGAAAGACTTCGTCGATCTCCTGAGAAGACAGGATGTCAGGCGGGAGAAAGTCATTGACTTCTTCATAGGTGAGGTAACCGCGTTCCTTTCCCAATTCGAGGAGTTGTTTGACTTCTTTACGTTCGGAGTTTTTTTGCATATTCGCCATGGTCTTCTCAATTCATAAATGAGACAAAGAAAGCATATTTATAAAGATACCGAATCACATTCGCCACAATCATCTGACATTTTTCCATCCAAGGACAGGATAACTCTCCAACCAGACGGTCAGTCTCGGACTAACTTGAGGCCACCGGTGGTGGCTCTGCCAGCTGTGGCAATTGTCGTTGTAGTGCCAGCTTCTCCAGCACCAACTGTGTCGCTTGCTCTTCGTCTCCGGTGTGATTTGCTTCGCGTATCGCAAGCGTGAGTTGCCGAATTTGCTTCTTGATGACAAGACGTCCCAGAGTCGCTTTGATCTCCTCCAGCGCCTTGATCGCCTCCTCAATTTCATAAGGTGGCGTCTTCAACAACAAAGTTGCAAGTTGTTCTTTCAGCACGGGATAGGCCTCCAGACTATCCAGTACACCATCTGCCAAGATCTGTGACTCCGCCCCTTCACGTCGATCCTCAAGGAATCGAGTCCAGACATCGTCCCAGAGAGACTCTGCAAACAGCTCGCGTGTCCCTTCGTCAGAAAGGTGCTCCGCGAGCTCTGCAGTCTCCACATGATCGATACCGACCTTCAACGCGATCATGGCGGCCCGGTCCACACATGTATCCTCCGGAGCTTTTGAGGTCTCCGAAACGAGCGAGATGCTCCCTTGCGACTCCACAAAAGGCTGCGGTACGCTCGCAGGCTCTCCCGTAGGTTCTGCAAAAGGATCAAAATCCAGTGAAGCCTCAAACCCTGCACCTTCCTCGGGGAAAAAGAACCCATCATCAGGCGGTGGAGGCTCATCAAAAAATGTAGGCTCAGATGCGGCCGCCCTCTTGTCAGGAACGACGCGCATAAACTGACGGCGCAACATACTCTCATCGAGTCCAAAGCGCTCGGCTGTCACTTTTAAATACAGGTCACGCAGCAACGGATCTTCGAGCTGGTGCAATAACTCCAACACCGTATCTGTTTCAGCTCTGATCTGAATCGGATCGTTGTCGCATTGTGTATAAAGATAATCCAGCCAACTATCAAAAGCCGGCCTCGTCTCTTCTTCGAGCAGCTTCTCAAAGGATTCACGGCCGTACTTGTGAAGGTAACTGTCAGGATCTTCACCATCGGGAAGTGTCAGCATATCCACGCTAACACCCGCAGGCAAAAGCAGCCCTAACGCACGAGCTGCTGCACGAAAACCGGCCTTGTCACCATCGAATAACAAGACCATCCGCTGCGCATACCGACGAATCTCCTTTACGTGCTCGGACGTCAATGATGTACCAAGTGTCGCGATCGCTTCTTCAAAACCGAATTGGTGCAGCGCGATCACGTCCATGTAACCTTCGACAAAGATCGCCATCTTCGAGCGGCGAATCTTCCCCTTGGCGACGTGCAAGCCGTATAGCAATTCGCTCTTATGAAAGAGCGGACTGTCTGGGGAGTTCAGATACTTTGCGCCATCGTCTGAGCGCATCGCTCGACCACCAAAACCGACGATCCGACCGTTCTTATCGTGGATCGGAAAGGTGATGCGATGTCGCAGGCGATCGTAATGACGATCCGATGACTCAGCCTGCTTGATCAGACCAGCTTCTTTGGCGTCCTCAAGTGAGTATCCTTCACCCTGGAGATACGACGTCAGCGCCCCCCAGTCATCAAGAGCGTATCCCAAACCAAACTGCTCGGCCATCTCCTCAGAGACACCTCGACGTGATAGGTACTCACGCGCTCCTCTTCCTGCGTCAGTTTGAAGTTGACGAATGAAAAAGAGCTTCGCTGTTTGGTTGATTTGTGACAGCAGCTCTTTGCGTTGTTCGAGCTTGGTCACTTCCTCACGACGAGCTTTGGAAAACCGCACCTCGATGCCCAACTCGTCCGCAAGCTGGTGGATGACCTCGTTAAATTTCTTGCCCTCGTAGTTCATCAAAAAAGAGAACACATCTCCCTTCGCACCGCACCCAAAACAATAGTAAAATTGGCGCTCAGGGTTCACATTAAATGAGGGAGTTTTTTCTTGGTGGAAGGGGCAACAGGCCTTGTAGTTGGAGCCTGCTCGCTTGAGAGGAACGTATCGTTGGATCAGCTCGACAATATCGACGCGATCACGGATTTGTTGTACGACAGGATCTTGTGTTCCAGCCATCCGTTAATTTGTCCTACCCATCGAAGATTCAAGCGAATAAACGTGAAAGATGTCGTGCTGGGGGGTGCTGATGTCAACATCGTCATTTGGTGAGAATGTGTGGTGTGCGCCTTTGGCAACAAACCCGGCTGCATTCATCGTGGATGAAAAAACCGGCAGTGGATATGAACGTCCACTCATAAACCCATGTATACAATCACATTCAACCATTCAGCAACCCCATACTCAATATAAAGAGCCAAAGTATTGTATTGATCTGATCATACTTTGTCAAGCACCTATTCTTCTTTCACATTTTCGAATCCGTGATGAAGACCAAGGCTGCGAATCGATCGTCATCCACCACAGCACAACCCATCACGAAAAGTACATATCATCGGGATATGCTTGCACAATCACCCGATCGCACACAAAAAACGCCGACACGACGTATCCATCGCCTTCTGTGCGCATTCCACACTTCAAAACGTGTGTTTGTTCCTACACAATTGCAACCCTTACACGCACAACACCCCCCATAATAGTATGAACAAAACAAGATTGAACGCTCTGTTTTACAACGAAAAACACAAAACAAATTGAATGAAACATAGCGCCTACAAAGGTGTATGCATGTCTCATCAACCTAACAGAGCTGTGAGCAAAACAACATTTTTTGAAGAAAAACATTATGCTGCGCTCAGCAAGGCTGAGAACGAAGGGGAAGCTTGTGTCGGAGGCACGGTCCAAAAGGCAGGTGTACAGGGAGGGGACTAGACCTCTTCTTCGTCGATCTCTTCTTCTTTGCGATAACCACACTCCGTGCAATAGATTCCAGCGGGCTGGCTCTTTCGCTTTCCTGAAGACTCGACGAGGAAGGGATACTCACAAACAGGACAGGGTTCTTTCAAGGGACGATCCCAGCTCGCAAAATCGCACTTGGGGTAATTGGAGCAGCTGTAAAAGGTCTTCCCTTTTCTCGAACGCTTCTCGACGAGATCACCATCACATTCTTCCCGCGGGCAGGCAATCCCAATCGTAAAGGGCATCGTCGTCTTACACTCGGGATACTTGGAGCACGCGAGAAAACGACCAAAACGCCCTACTTTCACGACCATCGGCGCGCCACAAGTGGAGCACTTTGTGTCAACTTCCAATTCGAGCGGCTCGTTCTCCTTGATCTTGATTTGACCTTCAGGCGTGCGCTCAAAATCCTTTGTATTTTTGCACTCAGGATACGCGGAGCACGCGAGGAACTGACCATTACGCCCCCACTTGATCACCATCGGAGACTCGCACTTATCACATACGATATCGGTCTTTTGGCCTTCTCGTTTGATGTTGCGCATGTCCTTCTTGGCGCGCTGCAACGTGTCCACAAAGGGTGTGTGGAACTCCTCAAGCAGCCCCACCCAATTCAACCCTTCGACTTCGACTTTGTCGAGGTTCTCCTCCATATTCGCCGTAAACTGCACGTCGAGGATGTCGGAGAAGTGCTCGACCAAAAGATCCGTCACCAAGAAACCAAGCTCTGTAGGATAAAAGCGGCCTTCTCGCTTTTCGACGTACTGCTTGTCCTGGATGACGGAGAGAATGGATGCGTATGTCGAAGGTCGACCGATCCCTTTCTCTTCGAGCTCTTTGACAAGAGAGCTCTCACGAAAGCGCGGTGGAGGTTGTGTAAAGTGCTGTTGGGGAAGGATCTCCAGCACCTTCAACTCCTCACCTTCTTCGAGGAGCGGTAGCTGAGAGGAGTTCTCATCGCGCTCAAGAGCTTTCTCTTGATCCTGTTGGGTTTTCGCGTTTGCGTTGCGCTCGTCAAACCCCTCTGTGTACACACGCATAAATCCGTCAAAGCGCATGACCTGACCCGTCGCACGAAAGAGACACTCAGCAGAGGTAATATCGACGCTCGTACGATCGAAGATCGCAGGTTTCATCTGACAGGCGACGAATCGTTTCCAGATCAAACTGTAGAGTTGGTATTGTTCTTTGCTCAGGTGGCTGCGAATACTCGAAGGACTGTATTCTAGGTTTGTGGGGCGGATCGCCTCGTGCGCGTCTTGTGCGCGTTTTTTCTTGGCGTAGGTTTGGGGTTTGTCAGGGAGGTACTGCTCACCGTATTGCGCAGTGATCCACTCGCGCACTTGCGAGACGGCTTCCTGACTGAGGCGCGTCGAGTCCGTACGCATGTAGGTGATCAAACCAACGGGTCCGTCCTCTCCAACCTCGACACCTTCGTACAACTGTTGGGCCACTTGCATCGTGCGACGCGCTGTAAAGTTGAACTTCCTCGCGGCCTCTTGTTGTAATTTACTCGTGATAAAGGGTGGTGTTGGCTTGCGCTTGCGCTCTTTCTTTTGGATCTTGCTGATCGTAAAAGGCTGACCATCGATCTTTTTGAGGACGGCGTTGGTCTCTTCTTCGTTGGAGAGAGCGATCTTTTGGCCATCCACCTGGATAAGTTTGGCCTTAAACGCAGGAGGCATATTGCCTTCTAGCTGCGCAGTGATCGACCAAAACTCCTCCTTGACAAACTTCTGCACTTCCCGCTCGCGATCGACCACGAGCCGCACCGCGACAGACTGCACACGACCTGCAGACAGACCTCGACGCACTTTATCCCAAAGCAGCGGACTGATCTGATAACCAACGAGGCGATCAAGAATGCGGCGTGCTTGTTGGGCGTCAAAGCGAGATTTATTGAGCTCCATCGGATGTTGGAGCGCTTCTTTGATGGCTTTCTTGGTGATCTCGTGGAACAAAATCCTGGAGATGTCGCCCTTAAAATTACGACTTCGCTTGAGCTCTTCGGCGATGTGCCATGCAATCGCTTCACCTTCGCGGTCGGGGTCAAGCGCGAGATAGACGTGCTCGACCTCTTTGGCCACCTTCTTCAGCTTTTGCATCACCTTTTTCTTGTCAGAAATCACTTGATATTCCGGCTTAAAACCGTCTTCGACATCGACCCCCAAACGACTCTTCGGAAGATCCTTGACGTGTCCGACTGACGACTCGACGTAGTAGTCATCACCAAGATATCGTTTGATGGTTCTCATTTTTGCCGGTGATTCCACGATCACCAAAGACTTACCCATATTTGCATCCTCATATTGATGGTATCAGTTTGCACAACGCGATGTCAGAATTCACGTCCTTTTGCAAGATGTTTGTGCATCGTCAGCTCCAATCCAAAGCCAACATGCACGAAAAAAGCAAGCTCTTCAAATTTTCAGGCGTACACCCTTCAAAGAAGTCTTACGTTTCACCTTGTGTGTCAATCACTTCATACAATGACGCTCTCTCACATCACGACAGAGACGAACATCAATGTGACGCGCTCTTTGCATAGCGCGGACCTGGTAAACGAGTGATATGTCCCACCAGCTCCATCGCGATCAACTTGGAGGACAGCTCACCAATCGGACGCGCCAGCTCTCTCGTGAGTTGATCGATGTGCTTCGGCTCCTCTTGTAAACAGGCGAGCACATCTCTCTCAAACGCATCGAGTGGAGGCGTGAGGACATCAGCAGCGTGACATCCTATAGATGTATCGACACCTTTGTCCACCTTGGTGCGTAACGAACGACGCTCTTTCTCATGGCCTTCCGTGGAAAAGAGCTCCAACTGTGGCGTGTGATCAAACGTCTTCTTTTCGAGCAAAGCGAGGATCTCTTCAGGGGACTCCACGAGGTGTGCGCCGCGACGGATCAACTGGTGAGGTCCAGCTTGTAGTGGGTCTCCAGCTCTCCCCGGGAAGGTCAACACCGGCACCCCAATCCGCATCGCGTGAGCCGCCGAATTGAGCGCTCCACTTGGTGTCCCGCACTGCACGACGATCACAGCACAGCAGAGCCCCACGATCAAACGATTGCGCTGTGGGAAATGACCCCTTTCAGCCATCGACTCTATCGAGAACTCTGAGATCAGCATCCCTGAACGTCCGATCTCCTCAAACAATAGCTTGTGCGTAGACGGATAAGGTCGCAACAACCCAGAACCCAGCAGCGCGATCGTCTCACGTCCTTCTTGGAGCGTGGTTGAGTGTGCGACCGCATCGATCCCTGCCGCACCACCTGAGACGATCGTATACCCAGCGTTCGAGAGACGTTGCGCCAGCACTTTCGTTCTTACACGACCGTCATGATCAGGTTTTCTCGTCCCCACAATTGCGACACAACGCGCCGCATCATGTGAAGACAACGATAATGTGCCTTTGGTATAAAGAGAGAATGGTGGTGCTGTCAATCGATAGAGACTCTCAGGGTACGCATCCTCTCCATAAAACACCACCCGCGCTCCTGTCCTGCGAACCAACATCAACTCGCGAGAGAGTATACTCTTTGAGGGCCCACGCAGTATTGCGTCAGCCAATCTCTCTCCGATCCCGTCCACCTCCAAAAGGTCCTGCTTTGTCGCAGCGCCAAGCGCCAATGCTGAACCAAAATGTCGCAGCAATCGCACCGCAAGTCCCGCGCCAATCCCAGGAATCAATCGAATCCCCAAACGAGCTTCTCGTTCTGTCTGACATGCTTTCCAAGACAATGTGTTTCTCCTCCACGGTTTCTCACCATGTGCTTTCACATCTGTCTTTGTGTCCTTTGGAAGCAATGTATGATTGTAGATAAGGACTCCACCACAAAAAACAAGCTCTTTTGCGTGAGGTGTCTTTGAAAAGAAATTCTTTCTTTTGATGTTGGAAAAAAAATGCGTGGAGGGATAAACGCAGACACAAGAGGTTGGAAAACAGGCTCAGGATTGTCCACCTGTTTGGGGATCGAGGCCAAGCTGCTTGATCTTCACAGCCGCTTCAAACAGGTAGTCGTAACACTCCGCCTGTGTCTTGGCGTGGATCCAATCACGTCCCCAAATGTACACCCCATGTCCCCTGACGAGGACTGCCTGCGACTTCGGGTTCGCCTCCACAGCTTCTCCCATCGACTCTTCGAGTTCGGCTTCGTGTGCGGTGTTGGGGATGATCGGGACGTGATGTTGATCGAACACGCCCACTCCCTTGATCCCCTTCATCATCTCGATATTGGAGATCGAGAAGTGCGACTCGTAGATCAACGTCGTGAGCATCGCGTTCATCGAATGACTGTGGATCACAGCCCCTGCATCTCTCATTCTGTAAGCGTGCATAAACAAGGGACGACAGGCGGACACTTTGAGCTTGGGATTGACCGCCTCTCGGATCACTTTGCCCTGCATATCGAGGACGAAAATATCCTGTGAATCGATCCGCTCTTTTTGCACGCCACTTGGCGCCATAAAGATCTCTTGTCCCCGGCGGATCGAGATCCCTCCTCCTGTACCGCTCACCCAACCGAGCTGGTAAAAGAGCGCACCGAGTTCACAGATCAGGCCGCGCACCTCGCCTTCAGTCAAGTCGAGATGGGGTTGGTTGTCGGAAGTCTCTTGTGTAGATGACTCTGCCATATCCTGTCTCCTTTGGACAAAAAGTTCATATTGCACCTCGGATACACGACCCACCCAAAAAAGACAAGACGCGCCGAGACAAACAAAAACGCTCATGAGGTGAAGCCCAAACGCGGCACTTATTTTCCTGTACATTCGAGCCTTTCCCTTCTGTGTGACACACAAGTTGTGTATACTCTCCAGTCATCAAATATTCGCCCTCTCACTTCTCCATGCCCGAAGAGTGGTCACGTGAAACAATACTCCCTGGATTCTATCGATTTTGACGTCCCTTCGGACCTCTCACAGCAGCTTAATGAGCAGCAGCGAGAGGTCGCCTTCGCGCCAGATGGTCAACTGCTCGTGATCGCAGGCGCAGGCAGCGGAAAGACCCGCACGTTGACCCACAGGGTCGCACACCTCGTCGAAAAAGGCGTCCCCCCCGATCATATCTTGCTGTGTACTTTCACCAACAAAGCCGCACGTGAGATGGTCGAACGTGTCGAACGTCTCTTGCGCCGCTCGACGGGTAATTTATGGGCGGGAACGTTCCACCATGTCGGCAATCGTATCCTGCGCAAACATGCAGAGCTGCTCGACTTCTCTCCAAACTTCACGATCCTCGATCGCGAGGACAGTGGGCAACTCATCGACGACGCGGTCCGTGAATCAGGTGTGCTCCAGGGCAACATGCGCTTCCCAAAAGGTCGTGCGCTCAACGGCGTCTTTGGACTCACCCGCTCGACAGGTCGCGATATGCACGACATCATCATCGACCACTTTCCCAAGTTTGAACCCGTCGCGGTCGAGATCACAGAGGTCTGGAGCTACTACCAAAAGCGCAAAAAACGTCTGAATATGATGGACTTCGATGACTTGCTCTTCCACTGGCTCCAATTACTCAAAGAGTTCCCAGAGATCAGACAACGCTACGCCGAACAATTTGAACATATCCTGGTCGACGAGTACCAGGACACCAACCCCCTTCAGGCCGAGATCATCGATCACCTGTGCACCTTCCACAACAATCTGACCGTCGTCGGCGACGACGCGCAGAGCATTTACGGATTTCGAGGTGCAGATTGTCGCCACATCCTCGAATTTCCAGAGCGCTACCCCAAATGCCAACTCTTCTATCTCGACAAAAATTACCGCAGCCGCCCAGAGATCCTCACGATCAGCAACCGCGTGATCGCCCACAACGAATTCCAATTTGACAAGGAGCTCAAAGCCACACGCCCTTCTGGAATGACGCCAGCGATCGCGGTCATCAAAAATGCACGCCAGGAAGCCGACTTCGTCGCGCAGCGGATCAAAGAGTTACGTGAAGACGGCATGTCTCTCGACGAAATCGCCGTGCTCTACCGCATCCACAGTCACTCTCTGGAGGTCCAAGTCGCGCTGCAACACAGAGCCATTCCTTTTATCGTGCGATCAGGTGTACGGTTCTTTGAACGCGCCCATATCAAAGACATGATCGCCTTCCTGCGCATCAACCACAACCCCAAAGATGAGCTGTCTTGGCGACGCATCCTTCCCCTCTTTCCAGGGATCGGTAAAGCCACCGTCGATAAGATCTGGAAGGCCCTCGAAACACATGCCTTTGACCTCGATATCATGAGGGGCAAAGAGGTCCTCAACACCTTCACGAAGAACGCACGACGCTCTCTTCAGTGGCTCCTCCGACTGCTCGAAGAGGCACAAGAGCTCAACCAACAGCCGACTGATATCCTCCAACTCTTTTACGGACAAGAGTACAAAGATTACGTCGAACACACTTATGATGACAGTACCCAACGTGCCGAGGAGATCGAGCAGCTCATTTTGTTCGCCGAAGAGTACGAGACGTCTCGCCAATTTCTCGACGAGATGACCCTACTCAACGAAGCCTCACCTGTCGATCAAGATGATGAACAACCCCCCGAAGAGTCCGTCGTCCTGACGACCGTTCATCAGGCCAAAGGGCTCGAATGGAAGGCCGTCTTTATCCTCGATCTCGCCGAAGGCAGCTTCCCCTTCTTTATGTCCGTCGAAGAGGACAACCTCGAAGAAGAGAGACGCCTGTTCTACGTCGCAAGTACACGGGCCAAAGACCAACTTTATCTCTGCTTGAGAAGCATCTATCCTCATAAACGCTATGGGTGGCGCAATACGAGACCCTCGCGTTTTCTGTGGGAGATCTTGATGCCACGTGATGTGCTCCATGAGCGCCCCGATAACACGATCAAAAACCTAATCGAAGAAGCCAACGCAGATGAGCTTCTTGAACCCTGGATTGTCGATGAGAGCGCCCTGCTCAATATCGATGACTTTTAGGTCACCGCGAGAAAAAGCCGACACACATGAACACACGACACCTCACCTCAGCCTTCGCGCTCTTCTCCGTATTTGCACTTTCGGGTTGCTGGAAAGAAACGCCCTCCCCTAGCCAAACCAAACGCCACCAACCACCGGGCCTCTATCCACAACACGCAACCAAGCGAAGACGCCCGCTCCCACCACCTCCACGCCCTCTTGGGAAAGGCATCAAACAACTCCCCCCACCCCAACTCAAGAAACTCCGCCCCCCGACCCCACCTCGCCCAGATTATGGCGACTACGCTCCCTATACGATTCGTCACGCCGCGATCCCTCAACGTGTTCGGCGTCAATTCGGCACCGCCAAATATACGATCCTGATCAGCCTTGATGGTGTCTCCTATCACGCACTGCGCCGCAATCTACACAGACTTGAACACATCAAATCGCTGATCAAAGGTGGCTTCTGGCGCCCGATGCAGGTCGCCTTCCCCAGCGTGACATGGGCCTCACATGCGAGCATGGTCACAGGGCAATACCCCCGACATCACGGTATACTCGCCAATCGATGGCTTGAAAACAATATCGATCTGATCTACCCCTATCAGACGGATTACGTCGAACCTTACAGGCGCAAACGCACACCAAGCCTCTACGATATGGCCGCCGCTCGTGGGTGGAAAACAGCCGCGCTCAACTGGCCTTCGACACAAAAAGCCAGACAAATCACCTACAATTTGCCCGAGATTATGTACAGCAACTCCCTCGCTTATAGACTCCTCTCACCCTCTCTACGTCGAGTCATTCGGGGGATGTACTTTCGCGAACACAACCAGATCCACCAATGGCGACGCAAACACATCAGAGAGCTCGTCGGAAGAATCGCAGGCAGCGAAAAAATTGAGACGGATATGTTCGTCAGAGATGTCGCCCTCAAGTTGATCAACGCCCCTCGCAAAAAGCGCCCGAAGTTGATGCTGTTGCACTTTGTCTCCCCTGACTCGTGGATGCACAAGTATGGCCCCTCCCCCTGGATCCAACGCTGGGCCCTCGAACAGATGGATATAGCGATTGGGAAGGTGATCAAGGCCTACAAGCGCGCGGGTATATGGTCGAAGACCTCGATGTTTGTCACCTCCGACCATGGCTTCTTGAAGATCCGCTACAAGATGGCGCTGCGCAAATTGCTTCGCAAAAAAGGCTACAGCCGCTACCGCTCAATGATCCGGCGGAACCGAAAGCGAGAGAGAGTGATGGCGTTTTTCAACGGACATGTCGCCTTTTTGTACATCAAAGAGAACTACAAAGAGTCCTACACTCCCGCGCTGATCAAGCTGCTCAAGATGCCCGAATACAAAACGTGTATCCAATACGTCTTGCGTCCAGAAGAGTACAAGAAGCTCGGCTTCCCTATCCCCCAACCCAAAGGCACCCGAAACCTGTATGGACCGGGACAGCATCCAGGTGCGCCTGACCTTCTGTTGATCGCGCAACCCGATTGCACCTTCCAACGAGGTCGCTACAAGCGCGTGATCAATCCGGCGCCTGGAGGACGGATCAGGAGTGTATACGGTGCACACGGCTATCTCCCGACGGAACCCAGAATGTGGGGCATTCTCATCGGACATGGCGCCGGTATTCGCGCTCGTCGTACGCTCTCCCCTATGAACAGAGCGTATATCGTGGATATCGCCCCAACGATCGCGCAGTTAATGGGATTGCGCTGGCCGACCAAATGGCCCTCAAAGCGACGACGTTCCTTCCGACTGGATGGACGTATCCTCAAGGATATTTTGCGTTAAAGACACAGGTATCGGGAAGCAAGAGAATCACTTGTATAGGGGGATATGAAGAGGGAAGAAGAGAGAGTCTACCAGGAGTGTTTGAGGGCACGGAGGTAAGCGTCTGCTGTGAGGGGCTTACCGGTGATCTTTTTCAGCAGCTCATCCCAACGATAACGACGACCATGTGCGAAGAAGTTCTTTTTCAGGAAGGGTCCCACTTTGGGATTCCCGAGGACATTCTTTGCGCCTGTCTTTTGACGAATCGCCTCGTGCAATTGTGCCGCGAGCATGTCGGCCAACAGGTAGTTTTGGTAGTAGATGGGATGGCTGACAAAGTGGATCAAGATCCCCCAATACGGTGGAGGATTGGGGGGGACGTCGCCCTGAAACTGACGATAACGCGCCCAAAACATAGAGGTTGGATCGTCGACATTCGCGTTGATGTAGAGATCGCGCTCAAAGTACATCCAGAGGAGCGTCCAGCGCATCGTGTACAGTCGGCTGTTGAGCTGCTTCTTCTTCATCGCGACGATCTTCTGGAGATCTTTTTTGGGGATGTTGAGATAGCGCTGAAAGAAGTCCTTTGTGTCGACGAGATTGCCGAAGAAGTTTGCAGAGCCTTCGTTCAAGAAGCCTTCGTCAGGAAGCGCCCGGAATGTGCGCACATCTTGGCGCACAAACTTACCGTGGACTGCGTGCCCCATCTCGTGGAACATCGTTTCATATGCGCGCAAGCCTGATTGCCCGACGTTCGCGAGGATACGCACATCGTAGGGAGGATCAATGTCGAAGCAGTACGCGTGCTGGTTTTTCCCCGGTCTTGGGTAGAGATCCATGAGGATGTTGAGCTGTTTGAGCGCAAAGCCCATCTCTTTGTACCCACGAAACAGGATCGGCAGCAGCTTTTTAGGAGCAAAATACTTGTCGAGATCGACGACTTTTTTGGTCTGGTAGAAGGCCGCATAGCGACGATCCCAGGGGTAGACTTTTTTGATCTTGAGCAGCTCTTTGTAGGAGGCTGCGGTCTTCAGATAAGCATCTTCACTCGCGAGGCGAAGCTTTTCGTAGATCTTCCACATCTTCTCGGGGTGAAGGTGCAGCTTGCTGTAGCGATAGTGGAAGTACGTGGGAAATCCAAGGCTCTTGGCGTATGCGTTGCGCGCTCTCACGAGCTTCATGAATCCACCTTTGAGCACACGGGGTCCGACGGTTGCATAGGCACGCCATGCCTGCTCGCGCTTACTGCGCTTGGGGTCACGTCGGATGATCGAACGCAGATCGCGGTTGGAGACTTTTTTGCCACCGAGGACAGCGCGGTGAGACGCCTGAATGCCGTTGAGTTTGTCTTCGAGAGCGTGGATCTTTTTGCGCAGCGCATTGGCTTTGTCCGAGAGATGGAATTCACGCAGACGATCCCACAACATTTGTGCACGATGCTTCAAAACGGGATCTTTGAGAATCCCTTCTTTGCGGGCTCTTTTGAGGGTCTCAAAGATCTTCTTTTCGGAGCGGATCTTCGTGAGCTTCCCGTAGACTTTTTTGGTCGAGAGTTTGGGTGCGCGTGTGTACTTTTTCCACTCGACATGTGCATACGCGACGTAGGCTGCACGTTCACGGATCTCCCAGTCATCGATCTGAAAGCGCACCTCAACTTGCGTCAATGGACGTTGCGAGGCGATCTCTTTTTTGAGCGCCTTGTGGGCCTTCTTGAGCGCGAGACGAGAGGAATCCTTCATCTTTTTGACGGCAGCGAGCGTCGTCTTGGCCCGCTTCACCACACCTTCAGCAAGAGCGAGGGCTTTCGCCGCACGTGCCATCATGCTCTCAGCACGCTTCATTCTCTTCTCAAGCGTCTGTATCTGCGCCTTGAGCGTCTTCACCTTGTTGGTTTTCTTCGATGACTTGTCAGCCTTTGCGTGTGTCGTCTTGCCCTTTGCAGAGGCTGTGACACCTGACAAAGAGACAAAAACAAAGCACCACAAGGCGATGACATTGGAAACTCGTGTCATGACATCATTCTCCTTGGTCTGCATGATTTTCTTCAGTGGTTTCTGATTCGTCTGGCCCTTCGGCTTCATCCATCTCTTCGGGTTCAGGTGGTGTAAAATCCCAACACAAACCGGACATCAACTTGCGCAGCTTATCGCGCCCTTTGTGTGTCTTAGAAGACGTCACGACGAGGGCTTCCAGTGGCACCTCAAGGACATTGGCGATGCGTTTGAGTTGATTGCGGCCCTTTTGGGCAGAGAGCTTATCGCTCTTCGTGATCACAGGGATGACGGTAAAACCAAAGTGACGCAACCACACCCAAAGATCGAGGTCATCGTCATTGGGGATGCGCCGAATGTCAAACAACAACAAGCACCCAATAAGCGCTTCTCGCGAAGTCAGGTAGGTCTCGATCATCGGTCTCCACTGTTTGCGGATCTTCGGTGGGACTTTCGCGTAACCATATCCAGGAAGGTCCACCACACTCAACGCATCATCGACCAAAAAGAAGTTGATCAGCTGCGTTCGTCCAGGCGTGTTACTCACCTTCACCAAGTTTTTGCGATTAAAGAGAGAGTTCATTAGCGATGACTTGCCAACATTTGAGCGGCCCATCACTGCGATCTCTGGAAGCTCTGCAGGAGGGTAATGATCGGGTTTGGTCCCGCTCTTGACAAAGGACGCTTTTACAAATTTGAGTTCTTGTGTATCCATGATGTCCTCTTGTGGGGGATGATATCTTGAGACGTCGATGAGGAGGGATTGTTTGTAAAAATATTATGCACCAAAGATCGCAGAGAGGAAGTTCCAGCTCCACACACCAAAAAACAGGACTCCACCCCAAAGATAGAGCATACGGTGTGGTCTCCACTCCCCCGATACAGTCGACGCGTGAGGCGCAAAAAACAGCGCAATGTGTCCAACGAAAAACGCAATCACACCCCACTGCATCGGTCCGAGTTTCCACCCCAACCAGAGCTGGAAACCAAAGGCAAAGGACAGCAGCAGCAACACGAGCGCGACGCTCTGCCTCCAGGCTTCGTGATCTTTGGCAGAGGCTTCTTGTGTCGACAAGAGCAGCCGCCACGCGAACGCACCAGAGACCAAACTCGCTCCCAATCCCAGCGCAAAGAGGACGTCAAACCAGTGTTGTGTGGACTGTACGGACAGCTTTTGTTGGGCAAATCCCCAAATGAGCGAGCAAAAAGCGGAGAGCACAAAGGGCACAACGAGCAGCGCGCTGCGACCACGTGCGAGAAGTAAAGCGACAAACGCACAGCTCACAGCTTGCGCGCCCCAAAGATCACCTTCACATTGAAGCCAGGTGCCATTGGATACAGCGAGCGCCGCCCAAAGTAACAGATGGAATGCAGGGAGTCCCCAAAAGAACTTGCTGTTTTTCACCCCTCCAGCCCAAATCGCGGCCATCAGGTAAGAAGCTGGTACCAACCAAATCATATATTGCATGATCAATCCTCTCTCTTCACTACACTCGTTCGAGAAGTTCTTCGTGGATGTCTTCAAGCTCCTCTTCCAGGAGCAGGCCTCCCCGCGCACTGCAACCCCAGAGAAACGTACGATCATCCTCTTGCCAGAAAGCCACACAACGATAAGGTTCATACATCTGCATAAACAGACCAAAACCGAGCCAAGGCATCATCACCATGACAACCCGTGACCAAGGGATCGGGAGCGGGGAAAACATCGACAGACCAAGCGCGCCGATGGAGATCGCGACCGCACCGAGCACCCAAATTTCACCAATCAGGGCCCCTCTTCCGCGCTCAGCCCATCCAACATCACCACGCATCCGTACATCGCCAAAGGAGGCTTCCACACCTTCTTTGACATCATCCCACGTCAAAGCGCCTTCGTCTTTGAGCAGATGATATCGCTGCCAGCTCTGAAGTTCGGCACGAAGAGGCAGCTGTGTGGGACCCCACAAGCGAAAGAGACGCTCTAGCAGGTGCGCGAGCAGGACGAAGAACAACACACCCCAAAAGAGACTCTCCACACGCATCCCACCGAGATAGGCGAGAAGACGCTCAGGAGTCGTCCCCCACCATGTGGCGGTCGCCTTGAGCAATGAAAACACAGTCAGACAACACGCGAGCAGCAGCAAAGCCTCCTTGGACAGCGCGATTGACCAGAGTGTATCGACGAGCCCCTGGCTTTGTTGACGGGGGACGATCTTTTGCAATATTCGTTCTTTTTTGGACGGACTCATGCCCCAGATCCTTTCGTACAGAGATAGAAGCACCGGAGAGAAGGGATAGTAGAGAGGTTTCAGAGATTACTTTTTGCGCCCGTGTGCGATCTTTTTCCACATGGAGCGATAGTGGAACTTGCGGACTTTTGGAGAGGTTTTGTGGCAAGTCAGACAGGCACGTCCACCCCGTGGGACTTTTAATCCCACAGAGCGTGCGAGAGTAGAGTCGACCATCACTTCAGGCTTTGAATAATAGCGCCCAGGGCCGTGACAGCTCTCACACTGCACACCTTGCACGTGCACGGCGGTCCCTATGGAATGACATTGCAAACAAGCCGTGTTGTTGCGCTCGTTTTTGGGCAACACATCGAAGGCCTTCGCGTGTGCCGATTGTTTCCAGACTTTATATTCGGACTCGTGACAACCACGACAGCGCTGTGCGCCGACATAATTGTTCTCCATCCGTTGACATTGTGCGCGATTTGGTTGGGCAAACAGCCACACACTTCCACACGTCACAATCGCCAACGCCATCCCCAGACCCAATCTGAAGCTTCGCATCTCAAACAACCGCTGCATACTGCCTTCCTTTTCCTCTCATCTATATGGACGCCATAAACACTGTATCGTTTTTCAAGCCAAAAGAGGGACTGCTTTGTCTCGCTTTTCAGGCACAGACTAGCCGATCTCGATCCAAGACTCAAGCTTCTATACCAAAGGCAAAATTTCGTCAATCTTGACCTTCTCCTCATGACTTTCTATCCTCACTCCATGCCGGTGCAAAATACAAACACCAACAAAAAGGAACAGTCTGCATGAGAACCATCTTCATGTGCTGTGCTGCCAGCCTCTCACTCTTTTGGCTCGCGGGGTGTCCGACGACAAACGTCACACCTTCGGAGCAGACAGAAGCAGGCACGGAGTCACACACCCACAAAGAGCATACAACGGAGACGTTCAACGAAGGCACTACCGAGCCATTGAATGAAGGCACAACTGAGCCGACACAAGACGCATCTACACAAGAGAGACCAGCAGAAGAGCAGCCCAAAGAGGTCTCAAGACCGCCGGATGTGCCTTCGACAGGAGCATGGAAAACGCTCAAACAGATGCCGACCCCACGCCAAGAGACAGCGGTCGTTGCGTTGGGAGGAAAAATATACGTACTTGGAGGCTTTGATGATCGTGCACGGACAGTTGCGACAGTCGAGTCCTACGACCCAAGCACAGACACCTGGACACAACACGCGGATCTTCCAGTCCCTCTTCACCACGCAAACGCAGCGGTTTTGGACGGCAAGATCTACATTGTGGGATTCCTCATCTCGATCTCCTTTTCGGAGCGTGGTCGGATCTTTGTCTACGATCCAAGTAAAGACAAATGGGATGAAAAAAAGTCCATGCCAGCAGGAAAAGAGCGTGGTTCTTCGGCTGTCGGTGTGATCGATGGAAAGATTTATCTCGCAGGTGGTTTGAGGGCAAACAAAGCGCTCGCAGAGGTCTCCGTGTACGATCCTGTACAAGAGACTTGGCAAGATCTACCTCCCCTTCCTGCCATTCGTGATCACATGGCGAGCGCAGCCATTGGCAAGAAATTTTACGTGATCGGAGGTCGTAAGGGACCGATCAAAAGCCACGTAACAGATGTCGACATCTTCGACACTGTCGCGAAAAAATGGAGCAAAGGTCCATCGATGCCGACCTCCCGAGGGGGCGTCGCGTATGCGACGGTTGGCAAGGTGATCTTTGTCTTTGGTGGAGAGGGAGCCAACAACACAACGGGCGTCTTCCCACAGACAGAAGCCTTTGATACAGAAACACAAACGTGGCATACATTGGCCCCCATGCCGCTTCCACGACACGGAATGGAAGCCGCGAGCATCCAAAACAAGATCTATGTGCCAGGAGGTGCGACCAAACAAGCCTTCGGCGCCTCCTCCACTGTGGAAGTTTTTTCTTCGCCGTTTTAAACATTTACAAAAAAGTCGTTGACAAGTTTCAGGGGCTATGTTAAAAGCCACAACACTTTTGAGGGCGATTAGCTCAGGTGGTTAGAGTGCTTGCTTGACATGCAAGAGGTCACTGGTTCGAGTCCAGTATCGCCCATATCCCTCCCCCCTTCATCATTTCCAAACTCCATCTATATCACAAAATCATTTCTTTCACACAAAACATTCCCTTGCCAAAAAGACTTCAAAGCAGAATCTTTGTCATATGCGATAGTTCGTGTCATACTTGATGTCTACGAGCGAGCATACAAAAGACAACGTATTTCGTTGTGGCTGTTGTGCTCATCCCATTCGTACACGTGGAGAGAAAAGTGAGAAAGATCCTTGGATTTTGTTTGATCGTGTTGATGACCGCTGGCACTTTGATGGGTGCGACTTGTAGCAAGCAAATCAAATGCAAGTTTAGCCGAGACTGTAAAGGTTCCATGATCTGCGGTCCTCGTGGCTACTGTATCAATCAATGCAAATCAAAAGAAGATTGTCACCAAGACCAACGCTGTGTCGAAGGAAGCTGCAAAGAGCTGTGAGCCCTCTCACCCAAAAATGACCACGACGGTGAGGAAGGCAAACGATAAACTTTCCCTACGACATCGGACATATACAAAAAAAACCTTGACAGAAAAAGGTCTGATCCGTAGAAGGATGAAACGTCCTGGGGCTGTAGCTCAGCTGGGAGAGCGCTTGAATGGCATTCAAGAGGTCAGGAGTTCGATCCTCCTCAGCTCCACATTTTTTCCCTTCTACCCTTCTTTTCCAATCTCCTTCTCCAATTCAATCTTCATCAACATTCTCCAACAGTTTCTTTCTCAACACCACTCCACAAAAACACAACATCTCCTCACATCATTTCACCCTCTCGTTGTGTACAACACAATACGTCTTTTTGTATCTCTAAAAAAACACAAATAAAAACAAAGTAGTCGTCCCTCTTGGATTCATGAGGTGCTTTTGGGTATAATGCGACTCCCAAAAGAAAAGGGATAAAATGAAGTGTGGGAGAAGACTTCCACGCTGTCAAAGAATACAAAGAACGCGAGCTATCCACGCACTTTGAAGCACGTGGGATAGATGAAAGTTCCGGTGTAGCTGGGACGTTGTACAATTATGAATGAGTAGAGGTCGCTGTGATGAATGTATTTTGGGGCTACCGTGTTGTGTTGGGTGCATTGTTATGCCTGGGATGGTTGTCTATCCTGGCCCAGCCGGCGTATGCCTTGGTGGAAGGAACCACCCCAAAAACTCTCAAGACATATCGTGTATTTGGTGGCGCAGTTGGTGTCGGTAACACCCTGATGTCCGCAAGCCCTCCCGGAAACGTCAACGACATCTTGTTGCCACAAAGCTCCGCGAGAGTCACAGGGCTCCCATTTGACGCCAAATTGACCGATGCCTATGTCTGGTGGACAGGCTCCATCGACGGGACAGTTGACCGCACAGTCGACTTTACCCTCGCCAACGGTCAAAAAGTCACAGTCACAGCGAGCGCCGCAGATTGCCAAAGCGTCCAATCACAAGGTGGCTTCTTTTACTGCCGGGCCAACATCAAAAACCTAATCCAAAGCCAAGGTGGCGGTGTCATCGGTGGTACATACACACTCGGTGGCGTCAAGGCCAAACCCGGTAACTGTAATACCAACCCACGGATCTGTCAGGCCCGCTACGCAGCGTGGTCGATGGTCGTCGTGTGGGAGAGTCCAACCTTCACCATCCGTCGGGACATCGTGCTCTACGATGGCTTCCTGCACATGGATGAGCAAATCTCAGGCTCTGGTATCACCAGCTTCACCCTCCAAGGCTTCAAGGTCGGAAACCCACCACAAGGAACATTCACCTATTTTGGTCTCGAAGGTGATGAGTTCCTCGGCTCCCCTCCCGAACCATCGAACCACGCGGACTTCATCAGATTTCGCTCCAACACATCTCCGAGTGGTACGCGACTGTCTTCAGCGACACCACACAACCCTCCTGGTAACATCTGGAACTCGACGATCGCGCTAGGGGTCGACCTCGATACTTTTAACATCGGACAGACTGGCCTCAACCTGATCAAACCAGGAGACTCGTCGGCCCAGATCGTCTTAGGGACAGGGGACGGCATTGTCCCAGATGGTAACGGTGAATCCGTCTTTATGGGGTACGTCCTCGTCTCGATCGACACCCTCAGCCCCAACTTCCGAAACAGAAACACCAATAAACGCGTCGATAAGCTCAACGCAAGTGTAGGAAACACCCTCACTTACACCCTCCGGGTGACCAACAGCGGCTCACTCGAAGGCAAGAACGTCGTCGTCCAAGACAGCATCCCCGCCAACACCTCTTACATCCCCAACAGCACCCGCGTCGATGGAAAACTCGTCACAGACGTCGGTGGAACAAGCGCGCTTGTCAACGGGATCAACCTCGGCACGATCGACTTTCGCGGTGACAACGATCGCGAGATCACCTTCCAGGTCCGTATCACAGGGACACCAGCGTCTCGCAGTATCTCCAACACATTTACGGTCAGGGCAGATGATGTAGGCTCCACCACGAGCAACACTGTCGTTACAACCCTCCGCGCCCCACAGCTCGGACGATTCACCAAGACCGCAAAAAACCTGACAACCCCCAACGGTCCCTATCGTCCCGGTGACACCATCACCTACGAAATCGAAGCGACAAACGTCGGTGGCTCCCCTGCCCCAGGTGTCCGCTTTACAGATGATCTGCCCAAGTTCGTCAAATTGATCGCAGGCTCTGTGTTCTTCTCTTCTGGTACCAACCAGTCAAGCGCGACAGGTGGTGCCAACGGAACAGGTCGTATCGTCGTCGACAATATGACGATACCTGTAGGAACTCCTGCAAAGATCGCGTTCTCTGTCAGGATCTTTACAGAAGCCGAATTTGTCGCCGCAGGGATTAGCGCTGATCAGATCGATGGACAATTGATCTCCAACCAAGGTGAAGGCAGTGTCCCCTCAGTTGCTGCGAGTTTGAAGACAGACGATCCCACCACGCCCCCACGTAATGACCCAACCGTCGTAACAGTCTCCTACAAACCGAACTTCACGACGTCAAGCAAGACCGTGAAGGACGACAACGGTGGCCGCGCAGAGCCCGGTGACCAGCTCACTTACACAGTAACACTCAAAAACACGGGTACCAAAGACACCACAGTCTCGTGGATTGACCCCCTGCCATTGGATGTTGATAACTTCAATATGGTCTCGTCACCATCAGGAAGTAAGGTCACATTCACCCCAGGTAGCACCACATCCAATCCAAAGGTCGCCGGTCGCCTGTCCATCACAGGGATTACACTCGCGAGAGGCGCGACGCAGACGATCGTGTTCACAGTCAAGATCGCACAAAACGTCGCCAACGCCACACCGATCACAAACATCGGTACTGTCCAGGATGAGAAGAGCCCACTCAAGCTCGCGCTCTCCTCACAAACACTTGTCGTCGTCGCCGGTCCCATCCTCGCGACGTCTTCCAAGACAGTGACGGACGTCAATGGCGGCCAGATCGCGCCCAATGATGTCCTTCGCTACACCATCCGTGTCGCCAACACAGGAAACAGGCCCGCCACAGACGTTGTGATCGAGGACCCCATCGACAGCAATCTCGAACAAGTCACGCCAGCCAATGGCGGTCAATTCGCAAATGGCAAGATCACGTGGAACAAAACCACCACACCCGCTCTCGCCTCTATCGCTCCAGGCGCGACTGTTACGTTGACCTTCACAGCCAAGATCAAGGCCTCCGCTCCAGATGGTGCGGCGATCTCCAACCAAGCGAACATCACAACACCTGGACTGCCCAACTCGACTCCCACAGATGACCCCTCGACACCCAAACAAGACGACGCGACAGCCGTCCTCGTCGTCGCAAAACCAGCCCTCGCGTCGACCAAGACATTCACAGACGCGAACGGCGCACCTGCGCGCCCTGGTGACACCATCAACTACACCATCGTCGTCCGCAACACAGGAACAGGGGCCGCGACAGACATCATCGTCTCCGACCCCCTCAACAGCAACCTGATCAACGTCACCCCAGGACAAGGTGGACGCTTCCAAAACGGTACAATCGTTTGGGATAAGACGACCACACCAGCCCTCGCGTCGTTGCTCCCAGGGGCCTCAACAACGCTGACCTTCAGCGCACAGTTGAGAAACCCATATGTTGGCGATCCAAAGCTCTCCAACCAAGCCTCTATCGTCGCCAAAGACGTATCACGGGTCGTCTCAGACGATCCCAATGTCGCCGGGACAACAGACCCAACGATCATCAACGTCCAGCTCAACCCGCAACCCAAAATTTCCAAAGTGGTGCGCGATCTCAATGGTGGTGATGCTGTTCCGGGAGACACACTCCAGTACACGATCACCATCCAAGGCGGTGGGGATACAACGCTCGCCGACGTCATCGTCGAAGACGCGATTGACAGCAACCTCGATCAGATCACCCCCGGACAAGGTGGTCAATTCGCGAATGGCAAGATCACATGGAACAAGACGACAACCCCTGCCCTCGCGACACTCTCTCCAACACAAACCGCGACCTTAACCTTCACAGCGCGCGTCAAGGCAGGTACAGCAGACCAAACAACGATCAACAACCAGGCCGATGTCAAAGCGACAGGGATCGCGACGACCTTCAAGTCAGATGATCCATCAAAACCTGGAACACAAGACGTCACCTCGATCGTCGTCCGCTCACGAGCTGACCTCTCACAATCGACCAAGACTGTCGCCGATATTAACGGTGGTCAGGTTCTTCCAGGTGATACGCTAAGCTACACCATCACCATCCGCAACACAGGTAACGTCGCCGCGACAAATGTCCGTATTGTCGACGCTATCCAGTCCGATCTGGTCAGTCCAACGCCCGGACAAGGTGGACGCATCGCAGGAGCAAACATCACCTGGGATCGAAGCACCACAGCGACGCTCGCTTCGATCGCGCCCGGCGCATCTGTCACACTGAGCTTTACAGCGCAGGTCAAGAGCCCAATCGCCAATGGCACTGTCATCAAAAACCAAGCGACGATCCAATCGGACACAAGCGCCCCCGCTCAGTCTGACGATCCTTCAACCCCGACAGTCGGTGATTCGACGGACGTCACGGTCGTCTCAGGCCCCACCTTCGCAGAGACAACCAAAGCTGTAGAAGACGTCAATGGTGGCAAACTCGTTCCTGGCGATACAGTCCGCTACACAATTGTCGTCAAAAACACAGGGACTGACGTCGCAAGACAAGTAAAAATTACCGATAAAGTCGACACTACAAAGCTCACAAGTGTGACCCCTGGACAAGGTGGACGCTTTGCAGCAGGAACGATCACTTGGGACGCAACAACCACCCCTGCGCTCGCGACAATGGCGGTCAATGGCGATATCACGCTGACCTTCACCGCGACGGTCATCTCCACCGCCAAAAATGGCGACGAGATCGCAAACCAGGCGTTCGTCTCAAGCCAGACAATTACAACCCCCGAACCCTCAGATGATCCACGCACAAACGACAAGGACGACGCGACCAAAATTAACGTCGTCGCAGGTTCTGACCTCTCTGATACAACGAAGAGTGTCACTGACAACAATGGTGGCTCAGTCCAACCCGGTGATACGCTGACCTATACAATTGTCGTCAAAAACACAGGGACAGGTGTCGCCGCGAATGTCATCGTGACAGATAAGATCGACAGCAACCTCGACACCATCAACCCCGGTCAGGGAGGACAATTCGCAAACGGCACGATCACGTGGAACACAACGACAACACCTGCCCTCGCGTCGATCGCTCAAAATGGACAGGTCACACTGACCTTCACAGCTCGTGTTGTCCCAGGGACCAAGTTCGATACGGAGATCAACAACCAAGCAGAGGCAAAAGCCAGCGACTTGCCAAACGCAGTCCCCTCCGATGATCCATCGACAACAGCGCTCGACGATCCGACAACCATAAAAGTCGGCGGAAACCCTGTCCTCACGGCGACAAAGGCCGCATCCAAACAAGGTGGTGGTAACTACGAGCCCGGCGACACTGTCACCTACACCATCGTCGTCAAAAATGGTGGAAATCGCCCCGCGACAAACGTCACGATTAGCGATAGCATCGACACAAACCTCGAAAACATCACCCCACAAAATGGCGGTACATTTAACAGCACAACCCGTCAGCTTTTGTGGAACATCCCCACAATTGCAGCCGGTGGTAGCGCAACAGTCACCTTCACAGCGCGTATCAAGCAAGGTCTCTTCAATGGCGTCGCTATCGACAACCAAGCCAATGTGACCTCCGCTGAAGTGACAACCGCTGTTCCTTCAGATGACCCATCGACACCTGCCGCACAAGACGCAACTCGCATCGTCATCCAATCCGAACAAAAGCTGATCTTTACAAAGACAGCGAGCTTCACGTCACCACTTCGTCCTGGCGATACAGTCCTCTACACGCTGAAAGTCGACAACCAAGGACGCACTCCACTCGCACAACTCACCGTGACAGACCCCATCGATCCCAACCTGGAGAATATCCAAACAGGTCAAGGGGGACAATTCGCAAATGGCACGGTGACATGGAGTCCAACCACGACGTCGGCGTTGGGACAATTAAACGCTGGTCAATCCGTTACGTTGACATTCCGCGCTCGTGTGAAAACCAGCACCCAAGACGGGACCGTGATCAAAAACCAGGGTACGCTCAAGTCTGCCGGACAGAGCTTTACGGTGTTCTCTGATAACCCCAGCACAGCAGCGACAGGCGACTCGACGGATGTCACGGTCAGCTTCCCCAACCTCTCAGGAAGTACCAAAGAGGTCAAAGACCTTAACGGTGGGACATTTGAACCGGGAGACACTGTCGAATACACCATCACCCTCCGCAACACGAGCAGCTCACCTGTCCGCTCTGTCACAGTGACAGACAAGGTCGATACGACAAACCTCGAAGCGATCACACCTGGACAAGGTGGACAGCTCTCGGGTGATACGATCACGTGGACAGCGGCGAGATTTGCGGCGCTCGCCCGTGTCGAGCAAAACAGCCCAGTCGTCCTTACCTTTACGGCCAAAATTAAGGCAAACGTCGCGGACAAAACGGTCGTCTCGAACCAGGCCGTCGCCAAGTCCTCCGATCTCGACAAGGACAAGTTGACGGACGACCCAAGCACACAACAAGCCGAAGACCCAACGAACTTCGAAGTCTTGCGTGCGCCAAACCTCACCTCATTCACCAAAGAAGCCAAAGACGCCCAGGGCAAAGTCATCACAAAGGCCAAACCCGGTGACGCGCTGACGTATACCATCACCCTGACGAACAACGGCTCACGCCCGGCAACAAACGTCACGATCACAGACCCCATCGATACGCAGCTCACAAGTGTCGTCCCCGACCAAGGTGGTCAGTTGGCCAATGGCACGATCACCTGGAACGCCACAACGACACCTGCGCTCGCGAGTATCGCCCCTGGACAGAGCGTCACGTTGAGCTTCAAGGCTGTCATCGATCCACAAACCACCAACGGATATGGACTGCGAAACCAAGCATCCGTCACAAGTACAGAGATCACGACAGCGCAGCCTTCTGACGATCCAAGTGTCGCAGGAGACCAAGATCCAACGATCGTGACCGTCGGTTCACTTCCCACTCTCGCGACGTCCACGAAGGCCGTTGAAGTCGTTGGTGGTGGTGCCGCACAGGCAGGTTCAACACTTCGCTACACCATCCGCGTGATCAACAGCGGCGCAGCCTCGGCCTTCCAGGTCCGACTGCGCGACACCACACCGCAATTCACGGAGTACGTCGCAAACAGCCTCCGCCTCAACGGAACAGTTGTCCCAGGGAGCACAAACCCGCTGGAGAACGGACTCTTTGTCAACAGCCCACGCGCAGGTACACCACAAGGTGTGATCCTCGCCAACGACGGAGCCCCACCCAACGATGAGGTCGCTGTCGTCACGTTCGACGTCAAGATCAAAGAAGGCACACCACTCACAGCGGTCGTCGAAAACGTAGGGATCCTCGAAGGTCGAGACCTTCCCCCTGTGAACACAAACGCCGTCAAAACGACGTTGAACGGTGGTCCCCTCCTCGATGATACAGACAAACAAGTCCGCATCGTCGAAGATAAACAAACACAAGGCGTCGCCGATCCTGGCGACACACTTGAATACACCATTACCATTAGAAACAGCGGTGAAGCTGCGAACAACCTCGTCTTCCGCGACGCCATCCCTGACAACAGCAAGTATGTCACTGGAAGTATCACCGTCGATGGAAACACACAGACCGACAACAGTGGCGATGATGAAGCCGAGTTCCAGGCTGGTACAGGTCCAAACGGGACATTGTTCGTCAGAAGAACCAGCCTCGCCAAGGGCGGCAGTATGACGATCACCTTCCGCGTCACAATCGAGGGCGGTGATCTGATCAGCAACCAGGGTACAGTCAACGCAGACAAAACCCAGGCCGAGCTGACTGACGCAGACAGAGATGACGCAAATGGTGACCAACCTACTGAGATCCCAGTGGGCAAAAAACAACTCATCACAGCCACCAAGCAGGTCTTCGATGTCAACGGTGGGGATTACAACCCCGGCGATGTTGTCGAGTACAGAATCACCGTCACAAACAGTGGTCTCGTCCCCCTCGCGAGTATCAAAGTCACAGACGTGATGCCCACAAATATGACCTTCGTACAAGACAGCGCGAAAGGTCCAGGTACCGTAGCCTTTGACGAGAACACCAAGACACTCACATTCAGCGACATCACGCTCGATCCCAGCGCAAGCGCAACGGTCCTCTTCAGGGCCAAGATCGCAGATGGCGTAAGTATCGGCACCAGGATCACCAACGTCGCGAAGTACTCAGCGCCTCAAGTCGCTGAGCGGGACGCAGAAGTCAGCTTCGAGATCAACAACACAGGACGCAACACCACGCTCGAAGGTCTCGTCTTCCAAGATTACGGCGCTCCTGATACCAACTATGACGCCAACTTCGACGAAGTCCTCGCGGACTTCAAGATCAAGTTGTTCCGCCCTGATAATCTCCAAACACCTGTCAAAGAAGGTGTCTCTGGACAAGACGGAAAGTACTCTCTCTCCGGCGTCCCCTCGCTCAAATACAAACTTCGCTACTACACGTCCAACGACGTGCAGTTTGGGGAATTTGATATTGATCTGAGCGCAGGTGGCACCATCACACGCAACATCATCGTCCAACCTACCGGACGTATCTTTAACTCAGAGTCCGGCGCGATGGTCCAAGACGCCAACGTGTACGTCGTGGATTCCCGACTCAGTCAGACGATCTGTAAATTTGATAAAGATTGTCAAAATGATGGGCTGTGTGTACGCAACAAGTTGAGCGATGCTGACGGAAAATGTGCGAGCAAAATCGACAGCACCAAGATGCTCGAAAACCAACAAGGTCAAAAGACCAATGCACTCGGGATGTACAAATTCACGTTGCCTGTGTCGGCCTTTGCGTACCGTATCGTCGTGAGACCTGGCGATCCCTCACTCGCCTTCCCCTCCGATAAGCTCCGCTTTCAATCGCAAACCGCGAAATACGACGCAGCCAAAAGCGGGCAGATCGTGACACAAGCCAAACCAAACCTTCAAAACCAACAGGAGTCGAGGGACTACCACGTCACCTTCTCCGTCGAAGAGGAAGGGAAGGTTATCCAAAATAACCACATCCCACTCGACTTCTGGCGCAACTTGTTGATCTTGACCAAAAAGGCCTCCAAGCGCGTCGTCACTGTTGGTGATATCATTACATACACATTGACCCTGGAGAACCGCTCTCCCGCAGAGCTGAAGTACGATCCAAAGACCAAACTCGGTGGGATCTACTTTACAGACATCCTGCCTCGCGGTTTCCGCTTGCTCCCACTCAGTGTGAAGATGACCCGCGCAGACGGCAAAGTGGTCCTGCCCATCGCCAAGCCGCTCGTCACCACTAAAGACGGCAAGAGACAGGAGACCCTCGCCAGTCGACTGCTGCGATACGGTCCCTTCACGCTCCCAGGACAATCCACACTGACGCTGCGTTATCAGACGGTCGTCAAACCAAACCTCCCCATCGGGCAATATGTCAACATCGCATACGTCCACAACGAAGCAGGGACCGCACTCAGCGAACAAGCCAAAGCGGTCGTTCAGGTCAGCTATGACCCCATCTTCGATCAGGGAACGGTCCTCGGTAAGGTCTTCTGTGATAAAAATAGCAACCGCAAACAGGAGGCGACGGACGTCGGTATTCAGGGCGTCCGACTTTACCTGGACAACGGTCACTACGCCGTCACAGACATGTTTGGTAAGTACCATATTCAGGGCATTGATCCAGGTAACCACCTGCTTAAGATCGACAAGCAAACCCTCCCACCGGGCTCGAAGTTGATCGATACCCCCTATCAGATCTTCTATACAACGCGTGGTCTGGTGAGAAAGATCAACTACGCCGTGAGCTGTCGTTCGGCCACATCAGGTATCCAAAAGGTGATGCTGACCAACAAAAAGGCCATTCAGCTCGGGTACAAAAAGAAGATTATCCCACCCAAGCCGCTCACATTAAAAGGTAGTGTGTACGGTCCAAGGTTGACCCTCAACGGAAGCCAACGTGCGTTGCCAGTCAGCAATCTCGCGGTCTCCAAGCCCAATGACTTGGGTGATTACAGTCCAAACGCGGCACCTGACTTCCCCACAAAGAAAGGTCGATTGACACACCCACTCGTCTTCCATATCCGCGTGGCAGCAGGTGTCAGACCAGCAAACTGGCGACTCGCGATCTACCGTCGTGGCGTCGGCAACAAAATGGGCAACATGGTCCACTCGATGCGAGGTGTAGGAACCCCACCACCATTCATCAAATGGAACGGACGCAATGGTGCAGGCAAGCGTGTGCTCGGTGCAAGAAAGCAATACGTTGCTCGCTTTACACTCAGCACACTCGATGGCTCTCTTAGTCAAAGCGCACCACGCGTCTTCGGTGTTGGTGTGACATCTGTCCCCAACAAGGTCCTCTTCAGCCGAAGATTCCCAGGACGTTGGATGGGACGACGAGGCATCCGTGTAAGAGGAAGACTACGCCGTTCCCTTCGTAGACTGCGAAGAAAACTTCGTAAGCTGATGAAGAGACCCGACACCTCTTTGTACGTCGAAGTCCACCACCACAACCGACTCCGTCGACAACGTGCGCTGTTCTTGACGGTCCGTCGTGCTGCGTCTTTGCTGACATACATGAAGCGCTTGCTCAAGGTCAAAGAGGAACGCATCATCTCACAAGGCTTTGGGTCATCCAAGCCTAAGCTCCCGAACATCACGAGACGAAACAGGCGTCAAAACCTGCGTATCATCGTTCGCGTCGAGCAAAAGATGAAGCCCACGAAGAGCAGCCTGACCCCACTCTCCTTCAACGCGAAGGTGCTGCTCAACGACCTGTCCTTGCCGCTCGACAAACGAGGGCGCTTCTCCCATACCTTGAAGCCACCATTCAATAAGAAGACGAGACTGCGCATCTGGACGCCACAAGGCCACCACATCGATCTGTCTTTGTTTAAGCTACAAAAAGTCCCAACGTTGCCGAGAAAGATGAGCCATCGCTATCGCTTTAAGCGACAGTGGAAGCGTAGTCTACGCAATTGGAGACGCACGCTGCGCAAGAGACGACAACTCGCGAGTGGAAAAACTGGACAACATTACCCAGTCCTCCACCCGTCTGTGGTGTTCAGCAAGGATCGCTTGCTCTTCTCATTTAAAGAAGCTGCAAACCACATCGCCCAGAAAGACAAGGAAGCGAGACCGCTGTTTAGCCTCTCACTCGCTTCCTCCCGTAGTAAACAGTGGAAGCGCAAGTGGCTCGCGCAAGCAAAAACAGGTGGAACTCTTCGTACAGCACCGCCCAAGCGGACTGCTGTCAAGAGCAAAAAACCCACCCAGAAAAAAGGCGTCGCCCCATGGAAAACACGCGCAGGTAAAGGGAAAACTCCCAAAGCCAACGCGAAGAAGCCGAAGGCACGCAAGAAGCCGAAGGTTCGCAAAAAACCGAAAAAACCACAATTTATGACCGTTCCTGTCGCGAAAGCCAAGGACGTCCTCGCCTCCAGATTGCGCATCAAGTTGCCACCACAAGGCGCAGTGATTCGCACGGATTCGATCCGCTTGAGCGGGATCACACACCCCACAAACAAGCTCAAGATCAACGGCGTGGATATCAAAACGGACAAAAAAGGTCACTTCTCGGCAAACGTCCCTGTCAAACATGGACAAAAGAAACTTCGCGTTGTCACCATCGACACTGAAGGCAATAAAGGTCTGATCGAGTGGCCAGTCGCGGTCAACCTCAACAGAATGTTCTTGATGGCATTTGCTGAGGCGACGTTTGGCGCAGGTAACAACCGACTCGAAGGACTGACCTCTATCGCCAAAGCTGAAGGTAATGGTCTGCTCTTCCACGGACGCGCTGCGCTCTATGTCAAAGGACAGATGCAAGGGAAGCACATCCTGAAGAAACTCTTCAAGAAGATCCGCTACACGGCGTACATCGATACACCCAAGCGGCAAGCTCTTGAGAACTTCTACCAGCAGTTGATCGATCCTGAGCGCTACTACCCCATCTATGGTGACAGTGGTCAGCAAGTTCAGGACGTCAAAGCCAGAGGCTTCCGCTTTACTGGACCTGGCGATCAACAGTACCACTTCCCTGTCTATGTCCTCGTCGAAGCCGATCGCTCCAAATTGCTCGTCGGTAACTTCCGTACAGAGCTTAAGGGAATCGAGCTGAACCGCTACGATCGCACCTTCTACGGTGTGGATATCGACTTCAAAAAGCGCTTCGCCAAACACTTCGATACGCGCGTTCGTGTCTTCCTCAGTGACGGTGACCAGGAGCAGATGAGAGCCCACGTCCAGCTGCGTGGTACAGGTGGCTCGCTCTACTACCTCCGACATAGTTCGATTATCGAAGGTTCTGAACAGATCAGGTTGACGATCCGGGATAAGGACTCAGGTATCATCCTGAAGACCATCCCACTTCAAAGAAACCAGGATTACGTCATTCAATACTTCGATGGGCGTGTGTTCTTCAAACATCCAGTGACTTCGGTCGTCGATAGTTTCATCATCACACAGCACAACCTCCACATGACACTCGATGGAAACCCCGTATTCATCGAAGCCGATTACGAGCACCGCTCACAAGAAGGCACGAACGGTCTCGCTGTGGGTGTACGTGTGCAGCAAGGTATCTACGACAAACTCAAGGTCGGCTTCACCTTTGCCCACGAAGGACGGGCAACGGGAGGCCCTGCCAATTACCAGATGTGGGGCTTTGACGCACAATTCAAGTGGAACAAAAACACCCATCTCGTCGCTGAATTTGCACGAAGCAGTTCATTTGGAACACAGAGCTTCTTCAGTGAAGATGGTGGTCTCAACTTCCGCCCACTCCAATACTTCAACCAGAACCTGTTTGCTCCAAACAATCCGGCCAACTCAGGTGCTCCTGCAGAGGGTAACGCGTTCTTGGTCAGAGGACAGACAGAGCTTGGTGAGTTGATGAAGTGGAAGAACGTCAAGGTCCACATTGGCGGTTACTTTGCTCACAGGGATCGTGGCTTCTTTGCGTCAGGTCAGGCTCCTGAGCAGGGGACGACCAAAGGTGGTGCGCTCGTCAACATCACCCTCATGAAGAAACACCAAATCCAGCTCAAGTACGACGGTGGTGATCTCCTTCAGTACGATCTCGTCTCTGGAAAGACCTACCAACTCGAACGACATATCGGAAACATCCAGTACTCGTATGCGTTCACCAAAAAGCTCGACGTCGTCATCCAATACAGCCACACGACAAATTACAGTGGGCTTGATGGACTGACACTTCACGGGAACTTCATCACGCTCGGTGCGAATTGGCGTGTTCACAAGATCCTGCAGTTGATGCTCAAGCAACAGCTTGCGTTCGCAACAACGAGCCGCGCGCCGCTCGTCGAAAACGATCACTTTGCGACAACACTTGGCCTCAACCTCCTTGTGTTACGTTCACGTAGTGTTGACCAAGATCGTTATCTCGACACTTACCTGACAGGTACAGGGACACTGCGTTGGAGTGGTAACCACGCTGCTTCGATTGGGATCAAAAGTCAGTTGAGTGAGACGGCCAGCACCTACATTCGAGAAGAGGTCACAATTGCACAGCAGAGTACGGGACTGACCAACACTCTTGTCGTTGGTGCCTCGAACAAAGTTGGCAAGAATGGTCGTGTCTACGGTGAATACCAAATCGATGGCAGCTATAGTGGCGAGAATAGCCGAGCGGTTGTTGGTTTGAGTCACCTCTTCCCACTGTGGAAAGGGATCTTCTTGGGTGTTGGATTGGAGCGAGGACAATTCCTCGATCCGCGTTCGGGTAACAGCAGCCGGACTGTTGGACGTGTCGCGTTCCAGTTAACCAGATGGAAAAATCTCAAGGCGTCAGGACGTTATGAGCTTCGTTTCGATGACGGTGACGAAAATCGCCAGGGCTCTGACCGCATTCAATTTGTAACGTTTAACTCTGTGACATGGCAATTTACGAAGGACCTTCACTTCCTCGCGCGCCTCAACTTCGCGACGACGTTCAACTATGGACTCAACGAAGGGACAGGTGGTGCAGAGGGTGAGCTGCTCGAATTTAGTGTTGGTATGGCGTATCGTCCTGTCCGCTATGACTGGGTACAGGTCCTCTTGAAATACACCAACAGACAAGAGATGAGACCTGTTGGTTTGACCAACAACTCAAGCAGCCGCACATCCAAAGAAGTGATCTCACTTGTACCGATGTTCGAGCTTCCGCTACGTTTGCAATTCGTCGATCAGATCGCGATGAAGTTCCAGCAAGAGAATGTGCCAGGGATGCAGACAGCAAGCTCGATCGTGTTGTTGTGGATCAACCGCCTGAACTTCCACCTGATCAAAAAGTTGGATGTCGGCCTGGAATACCGCTTCTTGTGGCAATGGCAAGGTTCAGGTAGCGAGCCACTTGATCGCCACTACATGTTTGATCATGGTCTGTTGATCGAGGTCGCCTATAACGTTCACAAGTACGTTCATGTCGGTGTTGGATACAACTTCAGCAGCTTCTCGGACAACTTGTTCTTGGATGATAACAGGGACTACAGTGGCTTCTTCTTGCGTGTGATTGGTAAATTCTGATCCAGCAATCAACCGATATACACGGAGTTTCGCTTAAAACCTGATCCGGCGGACGTTGCACCAGCGCAGCGCGCTGGACCGCATTTGAACCCCTGCGGGGTTGGGGCTCTACCACTTACAGAGCCCTTCTTTCAGAGGCTTTTCTTCCTGGCTGATTTGCTTTGTGCGCTTTGTAACATATGCCTCGACAAACTCTCCACCCTGAGCCTCCGGCTCTTCCCTCCTCTCAAGCCTTTCGAGAGGAGG